>Ga0334888_1000231_pt1 | contig 92901 bp, 76 predicted proteins | sample GraSluR1_MG_FD_207227 | JGI IMG/M metagenome (GOLD analysis project Ga0334888, IMG submission 207227) | Sludge microbial communities from methane-producing bioreactor in Wageningen University, Netherlands - Granular Sludge_3_08-R1 | ecosystem: Engineered > Bioreactor > Anaerobic > Unclassified ... | reverse complement strand
AAGACCTCCCCGCGCCGAAAAAGTTTCAACCCCGCAACGGTTCGATTGGAATCGCCGGTATCGGGATCGCCGAACTCGTCGGGGAGTGTTTCAACCCCGCAACGGTTCGATTGGAATTTGATTACGAAAAGTAGCGTTTCCGCCGCAATCCGTTTCAACCCCGCAACGGTTCGATTGGAATCAGGCCATCATGGGGGCTTCCGCGCAGAGGATGTTTCAACCCCGCAACGGTTCGATTGGAATTGATCCGGCACGCGACGCACCCGGATCTGCCCCTGGTTTCAACCCCGCAACGGTTCGATTGGAATGGTCCCGGACGTGGAAACACCCTCCCCGACGACAGGTTTCAACCCCGCAACGGTTCGATTGGAATGGGTGTCCGAGGCGACGAGAGATTAGAGGGGCTTCGTTTCAACCCCGCAACGGTTCGATTGGAATTGTTTGCCGAGAGGAGGTGTTGAATTGACCCCGAAGTTTCAACCCCGCAACGGTTCGATTGGAATTGCTGGTCGTCCTCGCCTGACCCTTCGCTTGTCGTTTCAACCCCGCAACGGTTCGATTGGAATCGGAATGAGTCGGGAACCTACTTCGCCCATCCCGTGTTTCAACCCCGCAACGGTTCGATTGGAATGACTTTTACAGGAAGACTGGTACGGAGGCACCAGGTTTCAACCCCGCAACGGTTCGATTGGAATGAAAATGAAGATCACGGTAAATGACAAAAATTGTTTCAACCCCGCAACGGTTCGATTGGAATCTCGAGCGTGTGGAAATCAAAGCGGAGCCCTACGTTTCAACCCCGCAACGGTTCGATTGGAATGCCCCTCATCGGACGGTTGAAGGAAAGCAACACGTTTCAACCCCGCAACGGTTCGATTGGAATACCCAAAACACACAAGGTTTTCGAGTATCCATCGTTTCAACCCCGCAACGGTTCGATTGGAATCCTAGTTTCAAATATAGCATTTCCAAAGCTCCAGCGCAAGTTCTTTTCGGCACAATCTATTGATGGGAAAGTTGTTTCTGAAGTGGTTACGTAAAGGCTTGCAATATCCTGTGTTTTGAGTTGTCGTCATAGAAAGTTTTATGCTTCACAAAGTTGTGGTATAGGAGGAGCAGCAGAGAATTCGCTCCTCCTATACCAGTCATTTTCTTGTTGTTTTTTCCAGAGCATCACGGGCGGAAGAAGAATGTGTATCGAAGAGCATGAGAGATTGACGGCGCTGCACTGTGCTCTCCAGACTCTCCTTCGGACTTGAAGGATTCGATCGGGGATAGGGAACATCGCGGGAATTACGGCAGATCTTCGACGGGTTCCTCTTCCTCCGGCCGGCACCAGTCGAACCAAGGGCAGCGGGGGCATAATGCTCCAGAATTGGGTGCGATCGCTGAGAAAATAGTTCCATCCCCGGCCTTTTGAATACGCCTCCGTCCCTTTTCGGTGAGCCGAACTTCCAGAGGCTCCCGGTCTTTTCGTATGATCTGTCCTTTTTCGATGTTATTTTCGTACAACATGAAAAGCATGGCGCCTACCCATGCGTACGGCGGAAGGCCGAAGGCCGTCCGGAGCGCGAGTCCTTTTCGCGTTTCCAATCCTTCAATGAACGCCGCCGCGATTTCTTCCATTTCGTCCTCGTCTCTGCTGTCCGCAGAGGGGAGGAGGGCTCTCTCCCAAAGACTTGATCTGTCTTCCAAAGTCTCTTCGTCGGGAAGGATTCCCGTGAGGTGGTACATCGATGCCAGGGAGCAGCGCAACGCTATTCCATCGACAAGCGTCTGTTCATTCTGCAAGGCGTTCCACCTCCACGTTGGATACACACCGGTACGGTTTGCACATCGAGAAACGGGCGATGAGCGCGTACCCCTCTCGCACGGGAAGAAATTTAAGACTCCATGTTCTGGCGCCGTTCTTTGCAGCGCGTCTCCCCATGTGCCGGCGAAAAACTTCCGGCAGATTTTTTCCGGCGGGAGAGGGCCTCTCATTCCGCGGCCAGAGCCATGTGAGCAAAGGAGAGAAAAGAAAAAGCAGATCCTCGGCGAGCGGCGGAATATCCGACCCCTCGCAATGCAGAATGCCGATCCATGGATCCAGCGAAAGGCGGGGGAGCGCCCCCAGTACGACTCCCTTGCTTATTCCTTGCGCGTATGGCAGTTCTTCTTCGCTCCAGTTTTCTCTTTTCAGAAACTCCCGGTCGATTTCTTCAAACTTTCGAACATGCTCCGCCGCTTCATGCAGTCCTCCTGCGTAGGCAGAGGCGAGGCGGTCCATGTATCTGCTTTCCCACTCCTCTTTCTCCTCCGGCCGGAGTATTCTTGAGGCCATGCAGCGCAGGCGGGCGGCCCCGCGAATAAGTTCCCGCACAAGAATCCATCGTTGTTTTGCGTCTTCGAGCGTTTGTACCTGGGCGAGCACGCTTTTTCCCGAGAGGACCGGAGCGAAGGGAATGTATGTTGAGCGGTAGTTCCCGTCCTTGAAGATATGGAGGGGGACTGTGTATTGGGAGAGCAGCGAGAGAAGCGCTCCGTCCGGTTCGGCCCCGGATAGGGCGAAGATTTCGGATGTCTGTACCACGGGAACGCGCGCCTTTCTTCCGCCCTGTTTTTCGATCAGCTGAATCGTCCCGTTCTTTCTGGAGATACCCACTTCGAGGGGAAGAAAAATGACTCTGCCCATGCGCAACCTCCTTCGTCGATCGTTCAGGATCCTTCCGGCGGCGCCCTCCTTGGTTAAAGGTGAGGACGCATCTTATCGAAGACGAACACTTCTCCGTCGTAGAATCCGAAACCCCTTGCGGCGTCCTTGTCCGACCAAAGGTAGAATTCGTGGTTGCAACCGGGCACGGGATTGCCCGCCAGCTTCTTGAAGCCGAGACTCTTGATGGACTGTCCTTTCTCTATAAAGCGGGCAAGTTCGTCCATTTTTGCGTTGATTTCGCCCACCTGATGCGGATCCAGAGCGGCGATATCTTTTTCGATCGTCCGGCCGTAGCGTATTTTCGGCGAGGGCGGCGGAAGCAGTTTCTTCTTGTAGAACTCTCCCTTGAAGCGGTCCCAGAGAAGACGCCCCCAATCAGAGAGCGTACATTCGCCATCGACGCAGTACAGGAAGGTCTCCGGCATGGAGCTGCATTCGCTCGCAGGAAGGCTTTGCCGGAGCAGCGTCCGGAAAATCGCGTAGTGCTTCCGCATGCTCTCCCTGGAGGCCGCGTCCAGGTCGAGCGGCAGACGGGGTATACGCAGCAGGGTGCGTTCGCCCTCGAAGACGTAGACGCTTTCGTCCGCGAAGAGCATGCCGAGCGTCTGCATATACCCTTGCAGGCTCTTGAAGCCGCCCACGAGATTGAAAATAATTTTGTGACCGCTAGCGCGGTACCCGGGAAGCGTCTCTTGGCACCAGTGCATCAGATTTCCTATGCCGACTCGGAATTCGTCGACATTTTTCGTGTTCAGCGACTCCACTCGATACGTCTGGGTGTTCATGCCCTTCCTTTCGCACCATCCTTGCAGAAGGATCGCGCTTTTCTCCCCCTGATAGGTGTCCGTATGCAGAAGGAAGTGGATGTCGCCTTTTCCCTTCGCTGGCTGGTTTTCGTAGATTCCGAAAAGACCGTTGAGTTCGGCGCTCGCATTGCGGGCCTCGTCGAAGGATGCGCACTTCGCCAGTTCACGATCGCGCGACTGAAGATGCAGGTCGATGCGCGATCTTTCCTCCGCTTCCAGTTCTCCTTCCAGATGATTGGCCGTTCGCTGCAATAAGGAGCGCAGCTCGTCGGTAATTCCGTTGGTCAGTATGCTTGTACCGCAGGTGGAGACGATGATCGATGGCATGAAAAGACCTCCTGTCGTATCAAGTAACGCATTTTCCCGGCGTGGCGCATCTTTTTGTAAAGAGTATTTCAGTGAAAAAAGCACTGTCTCCCGCTACTCTTCGCCCGGTTCGAATTCGATCGCACTCATCGCTTTCTTGCCCGTATCCAGATCGAAGCCCTCAACGTCCGCCAGAAAGGCGAGCAGGTCGTCCACGAGTCGCTTGAATTCCGAGTAGTCCTTCCGGGATATGTACTCGTATCCGTGGGCCAGAATGCTCAGGTTGCGCCGCTCGATCTGCTTCTTGAACATGCTCCAGTACTTCTCCGGCTTGTCTCCTTTGGCTGACGCCAGGCGTCCGATGCTGAAGGGGTCGTCCAGCGCCTCCAGCAGCGTGTAACCGTTCAAAAGGCTGATTTCGGAGGGAAGTGCTGAGAATTGTGAGTACTTCAACACCTGCCGGATCTTGTTGAACGCCGTCAGAACGGATTTTTCGTCCAGTCCCTCGATAACGCCGTAGTCAGCCTTGGCGGTGTCGATGTCCCGGAGCGCCAGCCGCCGCTGTTCCATCATCTCCATGATGCGGTACATAAAGAGGCAGGCCGTGTCCCATTTCCCCTGATCGTCGCGCCTTTCGGCGTTGTGGTACAAAATGAGAATCAGGGAGAAGAGAGCAGCGCGGTCTTTCAGCAAGGACATCGCGTCCGTCCGCCTGTCCTCCAGATAGCCGGCGGCCAGCCGCACCGCGTCGCGTTGTTTCCGTATCCTGGCAAGCTGTTCACCGGTGAAGTGGGGGCCGTAACGGTTGGGGGCCTCCAGAATTCTGTCCAGCCACTCCGACGCGGTCTTCAGGTTCAGCCCGTCCATTGATTCGTACGCGGAGCTGAGATAAAAGCGGCTTTCGTCGCGGTCGGGGCGTGCGACTCTTCGGGCCAGGTCGCCGTAGATGGCGGCGGCCCCCTGAAAGTCGTGCCGCTGATACAGTCCCGTCGCCTCGCGCCGCTTCAGGGTGCCGAAGACCTCGTACGGGTTTTGCAGAAAGTCCAGATACTCGCTGCCTGGGTATGGCTTTCGGTACTCGCGTACAAAACGGGTGTTCGCCACCGAGACCGCCTGCATGTTGAGCGTAGCGGCGCCCGCCATAAGTCCGGCTGCCATCGCCTTGGTTCCACCGGTCAGATCCACCAGAATGCGCTTGTCCTGCCCCCATTCCGTCCATGCGTCGACGCACGCCCGGTAGATCTCCGGCAGATTCGTCTCACCGACGCAGATTTTTTTCCACTGTCGATTGCGGAGCCCCGTATCCTCGATGATCCTGTCCAGCTCGTCCTCCGTCTCCCGTGTATGTAAAAAAACGACTTCGCTCGGCCTGCAGAGAAGGATGGAGAGGATCAGCGGCTCGGGGGAAGTTCCCACGGTCATGATCATTCCGTCAACAGGGCGGTTAGCCAGCTTGGGAGTCTCTTTCAAAACGAAGCAGCGCTTCACTAGAGGAAAGACCGTCTCCGTGTAAAACGCGTTCTGTTCCGGAGCTTTTTTCTCGCCGAGCGTCATCCACTCCCGGGTTGCCTGTTCAAGTTCTTCTGTCAGCAGCTTCAGTTCGTTCTCCATGCGGAAAGCGACCTCCTTTTTTTCGTCTTCCTGCAGACGTCGATGAATCGACTCGAAGAGCGTCGGCCCGTCAGAGGCTTCTTCCGGAGAGTGAGCGCGACGGTCGGCTTCAAAGAGCAGCAGCAGTCTCTCCGTGTCCTCGTTCCCCAGTTTTCGCCGGACTTTTCGCACCGCCCTTTCCGTATGAAAGAATATCCGCGTCATGTGGTAGTGGATCAGCCCGCGCACCCGCAGGACGAAATCCTCCGGATAGCAGAGCTGCCTCAAAATGTCCTCGGCCATCTCTGCCGACTTCCGGTCGTGGGCGAAGAAGTGGCCGATTCCCTTTTCATCCATGGAGAAGCAGAGCGGTTTGGCCACGTCGTGGAGCAGCGCCGCCCATCGAAGAAGCAGGTCGGGGGGCGTTCCGTCAGCTACCGCCAGCGAGTGCTCGAACACGTCCAGATGATGCCGCGGGTTGCGCTGATCGAATCCGACGCATGCCGCCAGCTCCGGAAGCAGAGCGGGCAGGCGGTTTTCCCGAACCAGGATCCTAAAAGAGTCGGAAGGGCGCGCCGAAAGAAGCGCGGCCTCCAGTTCTCTTCGGATGTCTTCGGTTGCCTGAGTTTCCGCCGCAAACCCCGGAGTGTTCGACGGTATCGGTCTCGAAAGCGTCATATCGAACTTCCTTCCGCTCTTAATATATAGACATGATATTGGTGAAATTTTGCGATGCGTCGAACCGCTCGGAGAAATACCCGGACGATCAAAGAGAGCGCTTTCCGTACTATAGCACATGAGATGAAACGCTGTCCGGCGATGCGAGGTTCAGGGCATGCCTTCGGCAGTGAATATCTTTTGCTAAAAAGTTGCAATTGGCCGAGCGTCTTCTTTCAATTGGACGATCATAATGTTACAATCAGCCGATGAGACTGTCGAGTATGGCTATCAATGAAAGCGAATTCTACCCTCGGTATCTGCGTCCGCGTATCGAGGAGGCGTTGGAGGACTCGCCTGCGGTGCTGCTTCACGGGCCAAGACAGTGCGGCAAGACCACGCTTGCCCGCCTTGTCGGGGATGATGCCGGTTTCGCCTATCGCACCTTCGACGACGACGTGCAGCGATCTGCCGCGAAGGCTGATCCGATAGGTTACGTGGCGGACCTGCCTGATCGGGTCGTGCTCGACGAGGTGCAACGGGTTCCGGATCTGTTCACTTCGCTTAAGGCGGCGGTGGACGCCCGGCGAGCACCGGGGCGATTCATCCTGACGGGTTCGGCCAATGTCTTGCTGGTGCCGCGTCTGGCGGATTCTCTGGCGGGGCGGATGGAGATTCTGCGCCTGCACCCCTTGTCGCAGGCGGAACTGAACAGGAAACCGTGCGAATTTCTCTCTCGCCTCTTTTCCGCTTCCTTCAAAGCTTCCTCCTCCGCTCGCCGGGAAGGGAGTGCGCTGGCGGAGCGGGTAGTGCGCGGCGGTTTCCCCGCCGCTCTGGCACGCGTCTCCAGTCGTCGAAGGGCGACCTGGTACCGGGATTACGCCGATACCCTGATCCAGCGCGATATCCGCGATCTGGGGCGCATCGGCGCCCTGGATGCTCTGCCCAGGCTTTTGACCTTGGCTGCGGGACAGACGGCATGCTTGATGAATGTATCCGAGATCGCGGCTCCGTTTCAGATAAGCCGGCCGACCATCCGCGAGTACTTGACGCTCTTGTCGCGGATTTTTCTGCTTGACGAGCTGCCTTCATGGCACAGCAATCTTATGAAGCGGCTTGTGAAGACACCCAAGCTGCATATCGGCGACACCGGTCTGGCCTGCGCGCTGCTGGGTTTGAGCGAGGATGCGCTGCTGGAGGATCGCTCCCTTTTCGGGAGGCTTCTGGAATCCTTCGTGTACCAGGAGCTGCGGCGCCTGGCAAGCTGGCGGGAGGAGCCGATCGCGTTCTACCACTTCCGCGACAAGGACGGGGTCGAAGTCGATCTGGTGCTCGAATCCGAAGGACGCATCGCGGGAGTGGAAGTGAAGGCCTCGTCGACTGTGAGGAGCGAAGATTTCAAGGGCCTGCGGAAAATAAGGGACGCCGCTCCGAAAAGGTTTGTCGCCGGCGCGGTGCTCTACGACGGCGAGACTGCGGCAGGCTTCGGAGACGGATTGTACGCCGTGCCTCTTTCGCATCTATGGAATGATGAGCGGTGAGCTAGACCTTGCTGGCAGAGATCGCGTATCGTAGAATCCTCTTCAAGAATCTTCCGGCATAAGGGGAAACGATTGGTTCCTCGGTGTTGCCTTAAGGAGGCCGGGAAGAATGAGTTTGATACTGCCCGTCAATATCGAAGAGCTGCTGCACTGTCGTGCAGTCGAGTCCGCCCGCGTGGAATTCAAGGCGAGCTGGGACGAAAACATGACGGGGTACCAGATTTTGAAGACTCTCTGCGCCTTCGCCAATGACTTTCAGAACCTGAACGGTGGTTACATAGTTGTCGGCGTGACGGAGCAGGGCGGCCGCGCTCTGCTGCCGCCCAAGGGACTCTCCGAGCAGGAGATCGACGCGATGCAGAAGTGGATTCGCGGCAACTGCAAACGCATGGATCCGGAGTATCAGCCGGTGATATCGCCGGAGACGGTGGACGGGAAGCGTATTCTGGTTCTCTGGGCGCCGGGAAGCGATGTTCGTCCGCATCGTGTTCCCTCGGGAAAGAAGGGCGAGTTCAAGTACTTCGTCAGAATCGGCTCGGAAAGCGTGGACGCCGAAAGCAACGGTTTTTTGAACCAGTTGATGCAGATGACTGCCCGCGTTCCGTTCGACGACCGCCGCACCCTCGCGGCGACCGCGGAGGATATCAGAGAGATGAAGGTGCGCGAGTTTCTGAGGGATGTGCGGAGCGGCCTGCTCGAAGAAAAGGATACCAGGGAGATCTACCGGAGGATGCGTATCGTCGAGCAGGTGAACGGACACCTCGCCCCCAGAAACATCGGCCTTCTGATGTTCTCCGAAAATGCGGACCACTGGTTTCGCGGCGCGCGGATCGAGGCGGTGCGCTTCGCGGCTGATGCCGAGGGCGATGTGATCGAAGAACGGGTCTTCTCGGGGGGAATTCACGAACAGTTGCGGAGAGCTCTCGACTATCTGGAGGGGATTTCCGGCACGTTCACGGAAAAGCAGCCCGATTCCTTTCATGCGAAGGTCTGGTCGGTCTGGCCGATGCCGGCATTGCGCGAGGCGCTGGTGAACGCGGTCTACCACAGAGGATACGACGGTATTCCAGAGCCGGTGAAGGTCTATCTGTATCCTGACAGAGCCTAAATCGTCAGTTACCCCGATCCGGTTCCCGGCATCGAGCGAGAGCACTTGATGCAGCAAAGGCCCGCGCCTCCAGCCCCCGCGCGCAACCGGAGAATCGGCGAGTTTCTGAAGGAGCTGCGCCTGGCGGAGGGGCGAAGCACCGGAATTCCGAAGATCTACAGAGCGATGCGGGAAAACGGCTCGGGCGACCCCGAATTCGACTTCGACGCCGCGCGCACATGGTTTCGTACGACGCTCCCCGCGCATCCGGAATATGCGGCGATCTCAAAGACGAGCAGGGGGTGAAGGCGAGTGTCCTCCCGGTAATCATATTGTTCCCCGCGCTCTATAGCACGAGATTGGATAGAGCGCGGAGAAGTCCTTAAACTGTAGTCGCCAAAGGAAGAATAGCGTTGGTGAGGAAGCCCTCTTCCTAATCTTGCCGCTCCCTTCTAGGTCGGTTTTTTCGATGTGATAACGTACTCCGGTCCCCTGCGCTCCTCTACCAACCAAAAGGTCCGGGTCTCCCCCTTCTTCATCTCCGGCTCGACGACCTCTCCGGCCGGAAGAGTGCATCGGATGTCGCTTCCTTTGACTCTGAACTGCGGATTTCCTTTTTTGTTGGTTCCCTCCATCGTGACTTCCAGGGTTTTCGTCGCGGAGGCGCTTTCGCACGAGGCGTTCCCGTCGCCCTTGGCGATGGATGCCGTGCCGATGCGCTTCATTCTGCCGTACCCCGAAGAGGTCTTGCCTCCGATACCGTAGTTTTCAAGGGCTTCCGTGAGTATCCGGAAGGCCAGCTCGGCCCACTCCCCGCCGCCTTCGCTCGTGTCGGAGCAGGAAATCGCAACATTGAACCGCCCCGTTATCGAGAGGAAGAGAACTGGGGTTGGGTCGTCGAAGTCCGTGGGGGCTGAATCGGCGCTTGAATAGTAATCGCCGTGATGAGGCGTCATAACGTCGTGATGAAGACCGCACCCCTGCCTCATGATGCTTTCCGGGGTAAACCATGCGTCGTGAAAGGTAATGAATCCGGCTTCTTCCGTGTCTCCGAAGAGGATTCTGGCGAACTCCCCAGCCTGTTTAGAACTCCCTTTCGGCGTGGAGATGGAGAAGCCTGGATCGCACTCGCCCCAGATCTGGGAGCAGTAATGAGCTGCCAGTCCTTTGAGGGCGCACCCTGGAATGATCGGGGCGCCGTAGGTGCGGTCAAGGATCAGTCCTGTCTCCAGGACGTTTTCGCCCCCCAGCCCGATCACCATACGGCCTCTCGTCTCGAAGTCGCCGGAGATAGTGTGCGCGGTAGAGCTTGCGATCCAGCGTCTGCGGCGTTCGAAAGCCTGACGGTAGACGGTCGTTCCCTCCACCCGCCTCAACGCGGCGGCTGCACATTCGAAGAGTTCCTTTCTTTCGCGAACGTGCGCGTCCCCCTCTTGATTTACCGGTACCCGCAGATACCGAGCCAGCAGAAGCCCCGGGTTGGCGCACTTGTTTCGGTCGAGTGCGGCGACGACCTCCCGGCAGCAGGTCATGACATCGCCTCCTCGTCCTTCTTTTTAATCAAGGCCTGCGCGTAGCGCTTCAGCCAACCTGCCGCCAGCAGCGCTTCTCGCGAGAGCAGCATATAGACGGCGAGCGGTTTGCTTCTTGCATTGACCGTAAGCTCGGCGACCGGTAAGGAAAGGACTTCGGCTAGGTCTTCCAGCAGATTCGTCTTCTTTTTCGCCTGCGCGAAGGCGACCGCTTGGATGAGGCCGCAGGAGTGGATCAGTGAAGGGAAGGAGTTCGCGAAGGAAAGGTATTCTTCGCTCTTTTCTTCGCGCGCCCTCATCTCAATTCGTCGAAATGCGGTCTCCGCCATGCGCTGCTCTCTGGTGCGCATGGCCCTCTCTTGAAGAATAATCTGGGGAGACGTTTTCTTTTCCTGCGTATGGCCTGTCATGATCTCTCACCCCGGCCAAACATACAGCGAACGAGCCCCTTTCCGACCGTCGCCTTGCCTCCTATCTGGAGATGGAGCGGTTTGCCGCAGAAATGGTTAAGCATCTCCTCCGGGGAGGTCTTTTCGCTTTCCTTCCTGCCGTACACCTTGTCGCACCAGACGAGTCCGGCGAGTATGCTCTCGGTCGGCAGAGACTCCTCGTACCACAGAGCGCCACCCGCTACAGTCTTACTGTTGTCTTCGATGCGGACGCGGGCTGCCACGTCGGTGCCGGTTTCGCAGAGAAAGGAAAAAGCGTCGTCGTGGACGATCACGAAGCGCTCCTGAAATGTCGTCATCCAAGGCTTGTCGTCCGAAAAAACGGATTCCGCGATGCGCTTCGCCCATGCGTCCGCCTCTACCGATGGAACGGCAGAGAAGTCAAGCTCCTCAAGATAGGCCCTCTCTTCAAGTACGATCTTGCTCCTCTCGGCGACCAGAGCCTGTCCTCTCTCCTCGATTGCCGGAACGGGATTCTCTTCTCCGAGGTCACGCGCCAAGCGGACAAGGCAAAGAGGCGATGTTACCCATGCAAAGGCGCCGGAGAAGCTACGGATAGGGATGCAGATTATGTGCGCGTCCGTGAAGACGAGGGAGCCGGAGTTGCTTTCGTCCCCGGCCGTTCCGAAAGCCTGTGCCTTCAGAGGATTTCTTTCTCGTTCCTTGGGATCGGATGCGCCGAAGTGGTCCGCGAGGACTCCCTTGACCGCCGATCCGGGGACGAACGGCCATGCCGTGACCTTTTCCCTCATTATCGGAAGGTCGATGTAGCCGACTCCACGCCCCGCACCGACGTGTAGCGGGGATACCGCGTGCAGCCAATAGCTTCGTTCATTCATCATCATCATCGTGTGTGTCACTCCTTGTCCAAAGAATGCGTTACCAGATTCCCCAAAGGGCCAGTCCGAAACCGTCTCTTCGATCCTGTTCCTCGTCGCAGACCGAGTTCAGCCACATTTTTGATAAGTTGGCCGTCGTTCCTCTGGTTGTCTCGAAGAAATAGACGCTTCCTGCAGGGGCCATTCTACGAAGTGCTTTCGGTCCTTGCGGTTTTCCCTTTTCAATGCTCCAGCCTGATATCGGCTGCCAGCGTCCGACGACTGCGGAGACGAGGCGCAGCTCCGTCTCGTTGCCAGGAGGGGTTCCAACAAACCGGCCGCCCCGTCTTTCAAGCCATCCGGGGAGCCATCCTCCCGTAAAGGGGGCGGGAGAAGCCAGGAGCATTCGAACTCGCGTCGTTTTTGAAAGAGCCTCGGCGACGTTAGGTGGGCATTCCCAAAGGGAGTCCTTCTCAGGTTCTCTTCGCCAATTCGCCAAACGTCGTTCACTGCCGACAGGATGATGGTCGCGCAGCTCCGAGGCTATTCGCGCAAGATGCTCGTCGCTGCATTGCAGGTGCATCGCCATTTGCAGGGGCCGGACACCTTCTTTCGTCTTGCAGAGGAATGTCAGTCCCGAGGTCGTGAAGATTCTTCCTTCGCTGCTCGCTCCGCTTCCGGGATCTATTTGCACATGCGTCCTACCGTCCTTGGCAAGAGGGTAGAGAAAGCCTTCCCTCACCGGATCATATCCTCCTGCCTCTCTCCACGCCGAAGAGAAACCCTGCGGGAGAGAGGTCGCCGAGGCCAGCCATTCGGCTATCCTGGCGATCGACCAGAAGAACGGGGGGGCGAGCGGCTTGAAGTCATCGTCTCCTTCCGCTACTCCCTGCGGAAAGCAGAGGTTTATTTCCGGAGGTGAGTTGGTCCCTTCCCCTTCGGAAAGGCCAGCTCCGGGGCGCAAGGGGAAGATTGTCGCGTCGCTTTTGCGGGCCACAAAGTCCTGAGGACGGTGGACGAAGATGTCCTCGTTCAGCATGGGGAATGGACCTCGTGTACGGTTTGCCTTCAACGCTGCGATCATCTCGTGGGTGAAGCCGCCGCCTAGCTTTCCCAGCAGTGACCGCAGAGAGCCGGCACCCACCGAGGGATTGAACCACTCCATAGTACGGGCTCCGCCCCCTTCACTGAAGGATCGGGCGTCGCGCGCCACAAGGGGATCATGCGGCGTTATTGTCAGATGCACGGGTTTTGCCTCCTTTCGCCTGCGATATGCTTTCGCAAAACCATTGGCCTATGATCAGCTCGTCTGCAAGACGCTCCAGAGAGGCCGCGTCGGAGATTGTGGAAATGATCCGCTCACCGACGCGCTTCTTTTCGTCCTCCGAAAGCGAAACGTCCTTTTTGGCGAAAATCCTCTCCAGATCCCTTCGAATCGCTTCGGCGCATGATTCGTCATTCGTCCAGTGTCTGTAGAACTCCGCGGCGGAGCGTATCTCATAGCCGAACTTCGAGGGAAGCTCCCCTTTGCCGCAGATCTCAGCCCAGAAGAGCAGGCGTCGGTCGAGCGAGCCGAGACCTCCGCCCGCGTCCGAAGGAGCCCATCGTTCACGCACAAACTGTTCCGCTCCCCCTCGCGAGCGTACGACTACCGCAAGACCGTCGCGCTCTGTTGCAGGGTCGCTTCCGTCCGCCTTGGCCAGCTGCTCCGCGTCTCTACCCCACTTCAGCAGATCCGACAGATCCTCCATGGCGTGTCCGACTGCGATTCCGACCGAGAGCGTCGGCAGTTCCTCCTCGGCTCCCTTTTTCACCACGGCCCGAAGTCTCTCTCCGAAGTCGTCGTGCAGTTCTCTGGCGCAGGAGAGCGCCGTGTCGCACGGCAGAAAGGCCAGCACGTCGTCGCCGCCCGTGTAGACGCATACTCCCCGGTTTTTTTCCACGATCCTGCCGGCCTCCGACGCGAAGGCGGAGAGCGCCTTGGTGAGTTCGCGGTGCTCTTCCGGTGTGGTTGCCTTCGAAATCGCCCTCCCCATCTTGTCGCCGTCGGCGCAGAGCACCGCAAAGTAGGGAGAAGGTACGCCGAATCCTTCGTGCAGCGATGCGAGGCACTCACGTATCTCGCGAAGCGTTTCGGCCGCCACGCTGTCGTCGGGAGCCTCCTTCTGGATGCCCGGATGCCTGTCTACGAACAGAGGAGTTCCCTCGTAGGGGAAGTCTCCAAAGACGGCGCTCTTCACCCTCACTCCCGAGAGGGCTCCGTCCCGCACCAGCCGTTCGCAGCGCTCCTTGATCGCCTTTATTGCCCTCCTGCCCTCTTCGTAGCCGCTCATGCCTCGAAGCCAGGGGTCCGCGGCCACCCGCGAGACGGAGGGAAATCTCCCTTCGCCCGCGACTCGCTTCGTCACGCCGACTGCGCACAGTGACTCTCCCGGCTTTATACGCAGCGCGCCGACCGAGCGCGCGTCCTCTTTCAGCACAGTTTCTCTCAGGCCGTCGAGCGAGGACTTCGGCAGTCCCGCCTTCCCCGCGAACGGGGTGAAGTCGCGACAGTTCTTGCGTGCCGCCAGAAGGCGCATTACACGTGTACGAGCGCTTCCGTACGTCTCCGGCGAGACGGGCGTCCACGCGGAGTAAACCTCCACCACGTCGTCGAGCTGGTTCTCCCATACGTCATCGCGGATCATCCTTCCGGCCTTGCCTCGCGCTTCCGCTGCGAAGGCCAGCCAACGAGTGCTCGCGGCCTCTTCCGCTGCTTTCGCCGTGGACGCGGGATCGTCCGTTTCGGCCAGAATGACGTTGGCTACGCTGAAGTCCGTGTTTTCTTCGAGAGCATCCCGAGACGGCGGATTCGGAAAGATAAGATCACCGCCGCCGTCCAGCACCGCCTTTGCCGCGGCTTTAGCTATCTCCGAGAGCATATGCGAGCCGAACCAGAGATCTCTTGTCCTTCGCGCTGCAGCGATGAAGTCCTGCACCGGGCCGATGGATACGGCCACCAGATGTGTTTTCATCCTCCTATACCTCCTGAAAGCCGTTTTCTTTCGCGTAGGCCAGAAATCCCTCAATGGCCGAGCCTTTGGGCGAGCGAGCGGGTCCACCGTTTTCGGGCGATCCGAGCGGCGAGTTATGGTACGCCGCGAAACGCTTGTCGACGATGTTGCCGTGATCTAACGTCTCATTGTCTTTTCTGTCGGATGCTTTGAACACCACCGAGTCGAGAGGCGGAGTCACGAGCCGAAGGATCATCGAGGCAATTTGCCTGTTCTTGAACTGTAACGGACGAAGGATGAGAGGGCTGGTCATACGGTTTCCTGCTCCTTCGCCGTTTCGTGCTTCTTCAAAAAATGGAAGCAATTGACAGTCTTGAGGATCGTTTCGAGACTGAAAGTGAAAGATGATCGGCAGGCCGAATTCCGCTCTCGGGAAACCGTTGTCGGGGATGTAGTCGATGCGGCTGTGCTGGTGATCTCTGCGGTTGGTGATCCTTCGAATGGTTTCCGGCTCGGGCCATCGCGAGCGTCCGGGGCGATTTGGTTCTCTTCCCTGATTTCTCCCGACGTTTTCCCCTTGGCGGAAGTCGCGAAGGAGATTGACCACCTTGTTCCAAGCGCGTTCCGCATCGGAATTACCGTCGATCCCGAGATAGAGATTGGAGAAGAGTGCTGGCCATTTGCACGCGTAATTCTCTCTGTTCCTGCGGTAGTCGTCGATCATTCGTGTGAGGTCGTTTCGGTCGGTTGGGGCGAAATCCTCACAGAAGAGCGCGCCGCACCCTCGTCTGGTCCTGGCTCCCAGCCCTCCGAAGTTGCAGAACGCAAGAAGCGCGGCTTCGACGTCAGAACCAAACTTCTCGGGATACGTCGCGACCAGATCAAAAACCACGCCCTTGCGTGCCTCTTTGATCTCCGGATCCTGTGTGTTCCCCTGAAATGGAAAGATGACGTAACCCGGAAATCCGGGGGCTGGTCTGGGAAAACGACCAGTCCCGCGAGAGGCGCACGCCTCGAGCTTCCCCTCGGAAACAAGCATGGCTGAAATTGAGACTTGGCTCTCCAGTTTCGTTGTGCCCCAGATCTCGCCTTCGCGCTCGGAGAGCTCTTTGACAGTTGTGAATTCGGCTCCTTTAGTTGCTCGCCACCAGAAACGCAACTGACCTCTTATGCTGCTTGCCCTCACAGGAGTTATTGGGTCCGTTTCCCCCGGAAAGACACCGCCGAACATTGGCGTTATAACTTCGATGCGGTATGTCTTTCTGCGCCATCCCTTTCGCAGCAATGAAACATCTCCGTTCCGAACTTTCAGAGCTTCCGGAACGCGCCTTGATATCGATCGCGGCATCGCTGTCACTCCCTTCAAGGTGTTGTGTCATAAAAACCGTTGGTTAAGATCCATTCTTTAAAAAATATCCATTTATAAAACTAATGAGATGCGGATTGGAATGCTTTGTATAGTAAATATACTGAATCGACAAGTCTATCCGAGACAATATTAGAGACGGATTTGAAATATTTCTTGAAACGAGGTTTCGCTTGTTTCATTTTACATTAAAAAAAGTATTTGCGAAGATTATCTATCCGTTAAAAGTCTCAGTTTTGTTCACGTTGGTTATCGGGCTTCTGTTCTTCAGCGGCGAGGTTTCTGGGTAGATGGAGATAAGCGTGCGCTGGAAAGGGTCGTAGGTGATGGCGCAGTCGCCTGTGTAGACTTTGGAGGTTTTGTTCTTTTTCGAAAGCCTGATGCCTTGCTCGGCAGTGCGCATGATGAAATCGATCATTGGGGTGAGAAAAACAAGAGCGAAAGAAGCGTGCGCCCCTTTCGCTTATATATCTAATGTTTCGGTGAAATTTTTTTTTGGCGTTTTCAGCGATGCACCTCTCCCTTGAATACCAGTTCCGGGAGAAGGATACGCTTTTCCCCCGCTTTGCATGCCCTGCACCATTCTTTTTCGATGTCCATTTTGACCTCGTCGAGAGCTTTCCGGCGTTCTCCCGCGTTTGCGATCTCTTTTGAGGAGGGGTGCATTTTGTTCGGCCAGATGTGAACCGTTACAATGTTTTCCTCGCAGACGGGGAAGACCGTCCCGACGCACTGGTGCTTGTAGAAGTGGAGGAACTGCTCCCACTTGAAGGCGATGCGGTTGGCCAGGGAGAGAAGTGTGGTTTGGGTGTGGTCCTTCAGGTGAACGACTCCGGGAAAGGAAGCGCCGGCCTTCATGTCCTGAAGTTTCTGGAAGACTTCTTCATAGACGGAGGTGCACTGTTGCTCCATTTGTTCCTTGACCTTCTCCTCGATCTCCCCGCTTTGAATTTGCCGGATATCGAAAGTCTGCGCGATTCGGGATATTTCGTCGACGTGCCCCATCAGGTCTGGGAGTTTTTCGGCTGCTTGTGAGTAGACTTTCTTGAGGGTGTTCAGCTCTTTCAACAGGATTTCGGCTTCCTCCTTCGTGCGCTTGAGTCTGGCTTCGAGATAGACCTGATCGACGACGCGATCGGCCTGGACGTCCGATCCGTCGATAATGCGGAGGAGAGCGGCGACATCGAGGAGGTGTTCGACGGGTATGCCCCCTCTTTCGCTCTCCGTCAGCGCTTCCAGTTTGTTCTGGAGCGGGAGGAGGGTCAATTCGAATGCTTCTGTTCCAAAGAGGAAACAACCTACCTGTTTCACCTGTTCTTTGGGTTTACCTTCTCCCTGTTCGTGCGACAGTGTTGTGTATCCCCTGTGGTAGGCGCCGAGGAGAGGCACAAGTGTCCGGAGGAAGGTGATGTCCGTTTCGTCTGCGGCGGGGAAGAGTTCTTCGGTTTTTTTCTCGATCAGTTTTGCGGAGAGCAGGTGGTGCACTTCCCGCACTGAAGACGGAAATGAACCGAGAGAGAAAGGTGGAGTTGGCTCGTTTTCGTTCTCATCGACGATGGGGTAGGCGATGGCGGTGTGCCCGATGTCGTGGAGGTAGATGCAGGCGACGAGCAGCGCCAGGGCTCGGGGAGAAGCAAGCTCCATCTTTCTGAGCGGTTCTTCGGCGGTGCGGTAGAGGTTGGCGGCGAACTCCATGAGGCGTTTGGAGTGACGGCGGCTATGCTCGACCGTCTCGGGGATCTGGTCGCCGAGCCAGAGTTCGGCCCATTCGTTTTCGATGCGTTTCTTTATGTAGTTTTTGAGTTTGGGGCCCAGGTGTTCATCAGATCCTTCGAGTATGTCCAGCATTCCGCTTCCCATGGCTTCCGAGCCTCGCCTTGAGCGTGTATAGGCATCCAGCAGCGTGTCCGCCAGCGGGCTGAGTACGGGGTCTTCATCGTGACCGCTCGTCATGATAAGCGAGCGAATCCATATCGGGAGGTCGTTCTTCTTACGGGCGACTGTTTTGAGAATCTCTTCGCCGCCTTTGAGCGCTTTCAGCAAAGACATTTCTTCGTCGAGCGCGGAGAGCGCGTAGGCGACGGGGAAGGATGTAAGCTCGACGGCGTCGTAGTTGCCTCTCTCGAAGGTGTAGAGCGCGGGAACTTCGCGAAGCTGGGCGTAAAGCATGGCATAGGCGGAGATGGCTTTGTAGCCGCCGGACGTGTTGACGATGAACTCCCTTCCGTCGCGGCGCGCTTCATCGTAGATCAGGTCGAGTTCTTTAAAGAGCGTATCGAGACTCTTCACAAAGACCTTTTCGTTGGATACGTCGAGCGGGACGTCCTTGCACGTTATGGCGAGCCGCACCCCGGGAAGCAGCTCCCATCGATCCAACGCCTGAAGGTAAAAAAGCGTGAGACTTGCATTGAAAGGGGATTGCAGTTCTTCTCCGTTGTTGTTGTAAGTATTCTGCAGCAGGACGACATTAAGTTCTGTTTTTTTGCCCGGACCGCGATCTCTCCGAGAGAGCCAGCGGATGATCGACTGGAGTTCCGCCGTGGGGAATGTGGCGTCTCGATCGCTGCATATGTCGTCGATCTCGTCCGCGATAATCTTTTGCCAAAGCGCAAGACTCTTATTGACAAGATGCTCGCTGAGAAATGCAGTCTTTTCTTCGGTCGAGGTCAGTGCATTGAACTCTTTGATCCCGGCGAGACGCTCTTTTTCATCTTGTCCGAAATCGAAATGGGAGATAAAAGACGTTCCGATCATGCAGGGCATGGTGATCTTGCGAATTGCGGCTGTCTCCATGGATGTTTCCCCTCCGGGTTTCGAGATGCCGCCATTATAGCCCATATTTTCACCGAATTATTGTAGAATCGTCTCGGTAGCCTCTGAAAGGAGGAACGATTGAAAGATGACGGGCAGCAAGGGCATGGAAGATGTGTTGCGAGTGTTTTTCAGCGACGCGAACCGGAGCGACCGGGTTCGTATCGACTGCACGTTGCTTCAATGGAGGCGATTTCCCGCGAACGAAGATTTCAGAATCGCCGAGATCGGTGTCTCGGGAGCGGGAATCGAAGGCGTGTGCAGTGGATTCGGTATGGAAGAGTGGCGGATTCGCTGGGTTCTGCCGAAGTCTCTCGACGACCGTTTTTTCTCAAAGCTTCCTGGATGCGCCAGCGGCGCGTTTCTCTATCCGCTCTGGCTGACCAGAGAACCGGCGTTCTCCTCGATGCCGATCGAAGACGAAACCGAGTGCAGCTTCGGCTATGACTCTCCTCCCGACGCGGAGCGTTGCTTTACGCTTCCCTCCTGGTGGGTGGTTGCCTCCCAAAAGTGGCGCCTGTTCGTCAAGAGTTGCATGCCCGGAGAGGATGCGGAGGGGGTGGTTTCCGGAAAGGGAAGAAAGGGGAGAAAGAAAGGCGGACGGTCGATCCGCCTGGAGGAGCTGATTCGCCTGGAGTCGGGGCTGAACGGTCTTTTCACCGACTATTCCGGCCGTCAGGAGTGCGGCGCACAGGAGGCCGATGCTTCGTGGAACGGGCTGAAGCTGCTCGAAGAGAAACGCAGAGTGGACGTGGACTGGTGGGGGAGGCAGCAGGGACGTCTTCGGCGTCCGCACCTCTCTCATGAGCGGAAGCTCTGCCCCTTCCAGACGCCGGAATCGACGCGGATCGGGCTGCAAATGTACCTTGCAGCGGACGCCGAGCCCCACGACGGGCAGTTAACGGAGGGAAAGTCGGTTTTTTCAGCAGCGACGGGGTTGATCCCGTATCCGCTGCACACGGACGGTCCTCGTCTGCTGATGGGCGGAAAGAACATGAAGCAGGCGGAGGCGGTGATCGCGTCTCCCGAGCCTCCTTTGGTCCCCGGATACTTGGAGGGGGGCTTCATGGAGGAGTTGTGCTGCTTTCCTTCGGATCGCCAGGACGGACGTCGTTTTTATCCCTTTCTTGGACGGAACGTCTGGACTGCGGTGATGCCCTTCGACGGTTTCACGTACGAGGACGGATTGGTTGTTTCCGAGTCTCTTGCGAGTGCGCTCTGTATATATAGCTATTGTTTCGGTGAAAAAAAGTACTTCCGAGGACTTTCTCTCGATGCCGCGTTTCGCGACCGAGACTCGGTATCGTTGCGGCGGCTTATGGACGATGAGGCGAAGGTTTTCCTCCGCGACGCTCCCTTTTCGCTGCGCTTCGGCGATCCTCTTCCGCTCGAGATTTTCGCCCGTTTTTTCGAGAACGGCGAGGAGACGCTCCGGAGCTCCTTTTTCAGCCGTCTGTCATCGGAACTCGTCCATATGGAATCGTTTCCTTCGGTCGCCAGAGACGGGCGCGTCGATCTGGAGATCCGCATTGAGTACAGCGCTTGCCTGCCGTTGACCTTCGGGGACAAGCTCACGGGGAGGAGCGGCAACAAGGGGGTTGTAACGCGCGTGCTGGCAGATTCGGAACGGCCCGTGGCGAAAATAGCCGGGCGGGATGTTCCGGTGGATCTGATGATCTCGCCCTGTTCCATTCTCGGACGGAAGAATCTGGGACAGATTCTGGAGATGCTGCATGCCCTTCTGCTGAAGGGGGAAGAGTGGGGGGCGCCGATGCGCCGGCATCCTCCAAAGGATCGGGCGATGACGTCCAAGGAGATACAGGAGAAGGCTATTCCGGAACTTCAGGCATCTTTGGGGGCGGACGGAGAGGGGCTCTTCCCGGTGCGCTTCGCCGACGGGAGGAGCACGTTTGCCTTCGTAGCGCCGCAGTACTTCATGCGGTTGCATCATCATGCGGTAAAAAAGATTCAGGCCAGAGGCGCGTCGGGGCCCGTGAACGAGGCGACCGGACTGCCTGACAGGGGCGGGGCGAGAACGGCGCAGCGGATGGGGGAGATGGAGCACTGGTCCTTGTTGAGCTATCCCGACGGCAGTGGAGAGGCCCTTCTCTTCTCGCTTCGTGAGAATCGGGGGGCGAGGGAAGGAGTCGAACGGATGCGCCGGCTTCTTCGTTTGATCCTGATCGGGATGGGATTGTTTCTGGAAGAGGGAAAGGCCAAGGCCAAGGCCAAGGACTCACTCTCCCTGCGCCCACTGAGTGGGGACTGCGCGGATGCGATGAGAAAAAGCGGGTTTGTTGTCGACGAGATGAGCGTAGACGAAGCGGAGCAAAAGCTTCGCAAACTCTCAGAGGACGATGGAGACGAGCTGCTAGATGCGGTATGGCGTATATCCTCCGTATCGAAAGCTTCACGGCAGCAAAAGCGGATAATGGAGACGAAGACTGCATCGGAGGCGGCACAGCAAGCGGACATGGCTCCCGGAGCGGTGGTGAAGGAGCTTCTCGGGAAGGGATTCCCCCTCTTCGGAGAGGACGATGCGCTCTGGGTTTCGCCGGGTTTGCTGTATCTGCACCGCGAGCTGCTGGGAAGTATGGGGCGGGAAGCCCCGAAGACGGGACTTCTTCGTCTTTTGGATGGCTTGAAGAGGTGGTCGAAATTCGGCGGAGAGAAAAAATCCGTCGAGAAGATCCTGCAGCGCTACCGGAAGTCGCTGGTGGCTCTTCTTGCGGGGAAGGAGGGGTTGGTTCGGCAGTCGATGATGGGCCGCCGCTTTGCGGCGAGCGGACGCGGCGTGATCGTCCCGGAGCCGGAACTTGCCCCTGACGAGGTCTTTCTGCCGTTGACCCAGTTCGCCGGTATGCTCTCAGGGGCCCCGGATGTCCGCAAGCGGCTTTCCGCCCGGTGCGGAGACGGTTTTCTCATCGAGCGCCTGCGGGAGTGGATGGAGCCTGAGGAGGTCGTCGAGGCAGTGCGTGTTCTCGACGATCTGCTGCGGATAGAGCCGGTCTGGTGCCTTCTGATTCGTCAGCCGAGCCTGCACCGGCACAGCGTGCAGGCATACCGCGTCAGGATATGGGAGAAGAACGTGATCGGGCTGCCGCCTCTGGTGACGGCAGGGTTCAACGCCGACTTCGACGGGGATACTATGGCGGTTTTTCTTCCGCCGGAGCCGTTCGCGTGCAACTTGGCCCCGCTTTCACTGCTCGAGAATCCGGGAATCGTGGGGACGGGAGCCCCGGCGTTCGCGACCGGGCTCGATCTGGCTCTCGGCTGGAATTCGCTTCCCCCCGAGGAGAAGAACGATTTTTTCAAGGCGGCGGGATGTCCGTTCGATGCTTCGATGACGTTCAAGACGTTCTTCCCGAAGCTCCTTCGCGCGCTTGGAGGGTTCTCTCTCGACGAACGGAGAGAAAAGCTTCGCCTGCTTCAGAAGAAGATATGCTTCTCTTCCACCGGTGAGGGGAGCCTCGGCCCTGTTGTCTTCCAGAGGCTCTGCGACGATTTCCGCGCGAGCTTTAAGGAGGATGTTGCTGGGTTTGCGGGGTGCTCGGACGAGGAATACGACAGATGCTTGTCGCGGGCGAACGAAGTGTTGAAAAAACGCGTTTCGGGGGCTATCTCGCTTCTTGTCGGCAGCGGAGCCAAAGGAGGCCCTGACGACCTTCGTGCAATGGGAGCCTTCTTGGGGCGCCAGAGACTTTTTCAGCAGGACGAGCAAGACGTTCCGGAGGAGGCAGCGGTAAGGGGCTTTATCACGTCGAACCTCTGGGAGGGGCTTTCGGAGAAGGAGATGTTCGTGTACTCGTACGCTTCGAGGGATTCCATGGCAGCAAAGAAACTAGCCGTTGCGGAGGCTGGATATCTCTCGCGACTGCTCGCGGAGGGGCTGTTCGAGACCTCGGTGACGACCGGTGACTGCGGGGCCTCCAGGGGTATTTCAATTGCTCTCCGCAAGGACGGATCGCTTGTCGTCGGGCTGTCCGGGAGTACCTGCTCTATGCGCTTTCCCACGATGGGGGGTGTCCTCGACGATCTGCACAGGATCGCCTGGGGGCGGGTTCCGGTGGGAATGTCGCGATGCTTGAACGAGCTTGATCTGCAGCAGATCGCCGATTCTTGGAGGGGAAAGGGTGATATCGCCGACGACGAGTTGCGGGCACATATAGTGGACCGCAACGGTACAATCGAAATTCGCTCGCCACTAGGCTGCAGAGCCGCCTCGCCGGGAGTGTGCGCATTGTGCTGCGGGGCGGATCTTGCACGGAAGCCTTTCGACGACCCGAGCCCTCTTCCGGTTGGCGCCCGTGTAGGACTGACGGCGGCCCAGGCGATAGGAGAGCGGGGAACGCAACTGGCGATGAAGCGCTTTCATCAGGTGGGCGATCCGAAAGATGTGCCGGGCAGGGATGGAAAAAAGAGTGGAGAGCATGATACGCGGAACGGTGTCCCGGCTGTTCTGCGCGCTCTTTTAGTCGATGCTGACCCCGCTCTCGGGAAAACGCGGGAAGAGCGTCTCGGTTCTTTGTTCGAAAAGGTGCTGGCTTCCGGAAAAGACGAAAAAGACAGGATAAAGGCAGAGAAGGATTTGCCGCAGAACTTGATTCACTTCGAGATCGCTCTTCGTCCGGAGAATGGGCTTTACTGCGAAGCGGAAAACAGAATCGCGAACGCGTTCCTGTCGCGGCTGGCTTTCGAAGGCGCTGGCGAGGTGTTGAAGAAGATCGGTTCGGGCTGCTACGACGATCTGAAGAGCGTGAAAAGCCGTTTGCTTTGGAGTTAGGGGTGAAAAAGAATGGCGGAACAGAAACTAAAGCCGGGGTTGGGGCATGTAAGGAGCGGGACGCGGAAGCCGGCGGCGGTAAGAACGCCAAGGCTTGGATTCAGCGGGAGGGGCGTGCAGGAGGATGCTTTATTTGAAGAGTCCCTGATCGACGAAGAAGCGGATTTGCTGGATTTCTCCGACGATGAGGATGACGAGCACGTCGAACTTGCTCCTATCGGCGCAGCGGGCGGAAGGATTCTTCCTATCTGGCTGTGCGCCGGGGATGCTATCCTCTGGTGCAATCCGCGCTTCGGTTTTCATATTCAGTTCCGGGAGAGATTGCGGAGGCTTCTGGAAACGACTATAGGCCCCGAAGGACTGCAGAGCCTGGGAAAGACGTTCGAAACAGCTGATACGGAGGAAAGGCTCTCTCTTCTCTTCGGCTTCTTTCGGGAGGTCTGGCTGAGAGAGATGTTCGGCGTCGAGGAGCCGGATGAAGACGTTTCTTCGGACAAGAAGCCTCCGGCGTCGAATGCTTCACTCGATAAGTCCTCAAGCGGAAAGACGAACCTTCAGTCGAAGCTGTACTCGCTGAATTCCGTCGGCATGCTGCTGGAGAAAGGGGATACGGTTCCGCTCTCGATTTTTTTCGCGAGGCAGGGAGAGAAAACGAAAAGCATTCCCCGAAGACTTGAGCGGTATTGGGTTTGCCATATTTTCAGGGAACGCGGGCTCGATGCGAATTTCAAGTGGAAAGATGTGAAAGAGTGGCTGCCCTCGGAGTACGAGAGGTTCATAGCGGGCGTCCGCTCTCTTCTGACGCGTATTTTCCCCGGTATCGCAGAGACAAAACTCCCCGGCGTAAACCTGGAAACGCTGCAGAGGAAGAAACTGACCGTGTTCAAAGAGTATTTGGAGGAGATGGAAGCGGATGAAAAAGAAAGAGGCTTTCCCCGTGTGCTTGAAGGTCGGCGCGAGCGTCGAAAGGAAGGATGTGGAGGAGGTTCTGAAGGAGCTGACAAGAAACCTCGGATCATGGGGTGAGCGGAGGAACGAGTGTGTCGGTGTAGAACTGGGTTTTCAGGAAAAGCCCGAGGAAGCCGAGCTGCTCGCGGGGGTTCCGGCGGCGCTTAAGAAGCTCGCCGCCGAACGGGAGCGTGATGTGTGCGCGAAGCGGACGATAGTCTTGCTGCCCGAGGGGAAGAGCCGATGGGAACGCGATCTGATCGATGTGCTCAAAAGCCCGGCCTTCGATATCCAGGGTGTCTTCAGGTCCGAGAGGCTGCTGGGCGATGAGAGAAGGCGCGATCCCGAGGATGCCTATCGTCTGGAGGAGGTTCTGAAGGCTTCCGTCCGGCAATGGCTCCGGAGGCTGGGGAAGGGCGAGGAGGAACTTTCGAAGCCGGTAGAATGGAAGGCCGCGCTCGATACGAGACTTTCAGAGAGCGGATATGTGAGCCTCTTCGCAGACTCCTCCACTCGGAGGATGGCGCTGGAGGTCAAAGAGGCCATTCATTCGCTGAAACCAAGAGCCGAAGAGATCCAAAAGGCCGCCGGCGAACTGCCTTCGGGTGAAACGCGCTTCGAGGAAATGGCGAAAAAGGGGTGGGGGGCGTCGAGGAAGAGAATTCCCTCGGTGCTGCTGCTCGGAGAGTCCGGCTCGGGAAAGACGCTGCTCGCCAAATGGATAGGGGAGTCGCTGCTGCCGGAGAAGTTCGAACGTATCAACATCTCCGCGATGCAGCCGTCGCTTGTGGACGGAGAGCTGTTCGGCGCGGTACAGGGCGCGTATACCGATCTTCAACGGGATGCGCGGGGCCTTTTCCTGTCCCAGCCCGGTGGTGTGGTCTTTCTGGACGAGATAGGCGACATGGAAGCGACCTGTCAGACCCGCCTGCTCACCTTCCTGGACGACGGTCTTGTGCGGCCGCTCGGGTGGCACGGTCAGCCGTTCGCTGCGCCCCTTCTAGTCGTCGCTGCTACGAACCGTCCGTTGAAGGAGTGGGTTTCATCGAAAAGTTCCTCGTTCCGCGAGGATCTATTCTACCGCTTCGATCACGTGATAGAACTTCCACCGATCCGCGAGCGCCGGGCCGATCTTCGGCTTCTTGTCAGCGTCACACTGCAGGACGAAGAGGTGAACGCCGGATATGCGGAGGGAGGAGGGGTGCGGCGTATCTCAATCGACGCGATTGAAGCTTTGGAGCGTATGGAGATGCCCGGCAACTTCAGGGAGCTTCGAGGCGTTCTGAAACGCGCCTGCTTCGCCGCACGCAGAGAAAGAAAGGATACGCTCTGCCTGCGGCACTTCTCCTGAGTCCGCTGATATTGAAAAAGGCAGAGGACGCATCGGCGATCCCCTCCCTCTCCCCGGATCTAGCGGGCGAAGAAGGACGAAGCCGTCTGTTCCGTCCGCCTTTCCGGAGTGAGAACGTCCACCTGCAGCAGCGCAACCGTGTCCGTCAGCCCGCTGACGCAAAGGCCGCGTACAGGCGCGTCTTGGACCGTGCGGAAATTCTCGTCTGATGCATCCTCGAGCCGCCCTCAGGTTCCGAAAAGCATTTCTGTTCCCGCTATCGCGGGGCGAGGCGCATGGCCTCAAGGAAGCGCGATTCAAAGTCCGGTTCGGACTCGAGTCGAAGGTGTCCCGACGTCGCCGCGATCTCTTCGATGCGCTTCCAGGCAGTTTCTCCGCTCAGAAGCGCGCGGACCGCGCCGAGTCCCGCACCGTTGCCGAGGGTTCGGATTTTTCCTTTCAGAGAGCTTCGGAGCAGCCCCGTCCGGAGCAGCGACTCGTGCCTGATCGCGTTGCCGAAGGCTCCGGCGAGGACGCACTCGTCGATCTCCTCCCAACGGACATCCTCCCGTTCGAGCAGCAGCTCGATTCCAGCCTGAACGGCTCCTTTCGCCAGTTGAAATTCCCGCACGTCCCGCTGGTACAGCGCCACCTCGCCCATCTCCGACTCGCAGAGGACGCATCGGCGATCCGCTCCCTCGCCCCGGATCTTGCGGGCGAGGAAGGACGAAGCCGTCTGTTCCATCCGCCCTTCCGGAGTGAGAACACCCTCCCGCAGCAGCAGTGCAACCGCGTCCGTCAGCCCGCTGCCGCAAAGGCCGCGGGCAGGCGTGTCCTGCACGGTATGGCAGTGCAGTGTCCGCCCGTTGGACTCGAAGGAGTGAACGGCTCCGGGCAGGGCGGGCATCCCCTGCCGTACGGCGGCTCCCTCGAAGGCGGGACCGGCGGCGGTGGAGCAGGTCGAGATCCTTCCCCGGCGGAGAATGGCAATCTCCCCGTTCGTGCCGAAGTCGATGACCAGACGGGTCTTTCCTCCGGCGTCCGAAGCGGCCGCTTCCTCCGTCAGCTCGAAGAGCAGTGCCGCGGTGTCCCCGCCGACGAAGCCGTCGATCAGCGGGAAGAGTCGAACAGGCATGAGCGCGGGAAGAGCCGTCATCCCAAGCTCTCCCGCGCTGGTCTTCTCGAAGCGGCGCCGGAGAGGTACGAACGGGGCGCTCCCGAGCGATGCGGGCGATATGCCGAGAAAGAGGTGCTCCATGACGCTGTTGCCCGCGAGGACGAGCTCCCGGCAGTCGAGGAGATCGCATCCCAGATTCCGGGCCAGGTGCGCTAACAGATTTTCGAGCTGCCTGCGGACTGAATAGGCGAGGTCCTGAAGCGCATCCTCGCTCTCCATCGACCGGACGATCCTGGAGATGACGTCGGCCCCCCAGGCGGCCTGGGGGTTTCGCGCGGATGAAGCCGCCGCGACGCGGGAGGCCGACATGTCGACGAGATAGCAGGCGAGCGTGGTCGTCCCGAGATCGCAGGCTGCAGCGAAGGAGCGCGGCGCTTTCCTCCGCTCGAAATCTTCCTGTGCGTCCGCTCCGCCGAAGAGCGGCTTGGTCAGAATCCCCCTGCCGGAGCAGGCGCCGCAGTTCGTGCAGTTTTTTTTCGTGCAGCCGCGCCTCATGTTCCTGAAGCGCTCCCCGCAGCAGGCAGACCGGAAAGTCGGATTCTCTTTTTCATGATGAAACGCTCCTTGTTTCGTGGCGTAGTCTGCTTTTCATAATACCGGAAAAGGATGCCGCGGGGAAGAGAACCGACTCTCCGAATCCGCGAATTTGTTGTGTCGATGAAAAGCTTTTCCCCCGTGAAAGGACATGGTCCTCTGCTCCCGGAGCGGATCTGCCTTACGCGGCATCGGAAAGCTTTCCCGATTCACTGACGGAGACACGACGGAAGTTTTGCAGAAGCAGCTCCCCTGAATCTGTGAGCACCGATTCAGGGTGGAACTGAACGCCGAAAAGGGGGTACCGGACATGGGAAAGAGCCATGACCTCCCCTTCCGGCGTTCGCGCCGTCACCGCAAGTTCGTCCGGAAGCGTCGAGGGATCAGCGACGAGAGAGTGGTAGCGCCCGGCGCGGAAGCCGTCGGGGATGCCCCGGAAGAGCAGGCTCCCGTCGTGATGAATCTCCGAGGTCTTCCCGTGGCAGGGCATCGACGCCCGTATCACATTTCCGCCGAAGACATGGGCGATGCATTGATGTCCCAGGCACACCCCGAGAATAGGGAGTTCGCGCGCGAAACGCCGGAGGACATCGAGGCATATGCCTGAATCAAGCGGTCCTCCGGGGCCTGGGGAGAGGACGATACGCTCCGGCTCCATCTTTTCGATATCGCAAAGACCGAGACGGTCGTTTCGAACCACTCTCACATCGTCGAGCGCGGCCAGCTTCGCCGCCAGAATATGCGTAAAGGAATCGTAATTGTCGATAAGCAGGATCATGATGGCAACCTCCCTTTTTTCTCACGCCGCGGGGCCGAGTGCCCGGAAGAGCGCATTCGCCTTGTGCAGCGTCTCCTGATACTCCGCGGCGGGGTCGGAGTCGAAAACGACGCCTGCGCCCACCTGGAGATGAAGTTTTCCTCCCGATATCGAAAAAGTCCGTATCGCGATGCACGAATCAAGGTCGCCGTTGTAGTCCAGGGCGCAAAACGCGCCGGCGTAGCTGTTTCGGGCTTCCCCCTCCAATTCCGCGATGATTTCCATTGCTCTGATCTTCGGAGCGCCCGAAACCGTTCCTGCCGGGAAAGAGGTTCTCAGAACGTCGAGCGCTGTTTCACCGGGGCGAAGATCTCCTTCCACCTGCGAGACGATGTGCATCACGCGGGCAAATCGTTCCACTTCCATGAACTCCGTCACCGCGACGCTCTCCGGCAGACAGGTCCGGGCCGTGTCGTTCCGGGCGAGATCGACCAGCATCACGTGTTCGGCCCGTTCCTTGACGTCGGCTTTGAGTTCAGCCTCCAGAGCCGCGTCCTCGACGGGCGTCGCCCCTCGCCTGCGGGTTCCGGCGAGAGGACGGGCGATCACGTGCCCGCCCTGTACTCGCACCAGAATCTCCGGGGAGGCGCCGACGAGCGTCATATCCGGTCCCTCGAAAAAGAAGTGATACGGCGAAGGGTTCTCCCGCCTCAGGGCGTCGTAGAGGGCGAGCGGGTCCTCCGGAGCTTCCGTCTCGAAACGCTGCGAGAGAACAATCTGATAGACCTCGCCGCTGCGGATCGACTCCCTCGCCGCCGCCACGCGCTCCATGAAGACCTCGCGTCCGACGGTGGGGGAAAAGTTCTTCGACAGAAAGGAAGGGCACGCCGCCTCCGGCGGAGAGGAAGCGATACGCCCGGCACGCTCACGAAGGAGTGCTGCCGTTTTTTGGTACTCCGCCGCCAGCATCCTCTCATCCTTGCCCTCCGTTTCGACGTAAGCCGAAAGCCGCACTCTCTTCTCCCGGTGGTCGAAAACGGCGGTCAGGCCGGGAGAGAAGAAAACCGAGAGCGGAAGATCGCTTTCGGGCAGTTTTTTCTCCGGCGAGGCGTGAAAAAGATCGTCGAAGAAGACGGTCGTCTCGTACCCGAAAAAACCGAAGAGCCCTCCTGCGAAAGGAGGCAGAAGAGGGTCGCGGAAGGCCCGCGCCTTTTTCAGATAATCATGCAGCCGCGCAAGAAAGCGCTCTCCCTTCTTCTCCTTCCCGTGCAGCTCGAAGATCGCCATCGGGGCAAACCCCATGATCGAATATCTCCCGCCGTGCACGTCCCGCCCGTCCCCCTCCATGAGGAAGGAACGTTTCTCTCCCTCTTTGAGTGCACGGTAGACAGCGGACGCCGTTCTTCCATCGGAAGAAACATCCATCACCGCAGAAACCAGGCCGTACTGCCCCCCGAGCGCGGTGAATTCCTTTTCGCTTCGTATTGTCTTCATCATGAACGCCAACCTCCTCTTCTTCATCCAACCCCCCAAAATACAAAAGGGGGAAGACGTCTTCACGGCGTCTTCCCCCTCCGGGGTACGAAAATACAAAACGACCGTGAAGCGATCCCGTATTCGGGACCTGCCTCCACGGCCGTAAAGTGCGCGCTTGCTACTGTTTCGCGGCCTTTATGGTCACGGGCGGCAGGCTAGAAAGCCCGCCACCGCCAGTTCATCGAGAGTGTGTTTCTTTGAGGCATGGAAAAAACCTCCCAGATGTAATTTTCAGGGATACTAGCACGCAGGACGGCATCCGTCAAGATGAAATTTCATGAATTGAATATCAAGGGACATGGGCATGGAAATGCGGCTCTGTTTCGATTGTGCAGTTCCGCCTCCTCCCCGTAGCTGCTCCGAACGTTTCGAGGGCTGCCTTTGCCATTTCCGGACGGATTTTTTGGCCTGCGGATCAGCGCACAAGACGTCCATTCATGATATAGTACTCTGCAAAACCAGATTTTTCGGATTCTTGCCCCCCTGTTCCGTGCGGATGAGCTAAATCCGCCGTCCTCACGGAAAAAACCTGTAAGCAAAAAAGGAGGCTGTTCGCTCATGAAGGAAGCGGTCATCGTCAGTGCGGTGCGGACCCCGATAGGCAGCTTCGGCGGCGTCTTTCGGGACGTCGGCGCGGTCGAGCTGGGAGTCGTCGCCGTCAAGGAAGCTTTGAAGCGTGCGGACATTGATCCCGCAACGGTTGACGAGGTTATTTTCGGCAGTGTGCTCCAGGCCGGGCTGGGACAGAACGTGGCCCGTCAGGTTGCAGTCAGCGCAGGGATCCCGGATACGGTTGCTTCCTATACCGTCAACAAGGTATGCGGTTCGGGGCTGAAAGCAGTGGCCTTGGCTGTTCAGGCCATCCGGGCGGGGGACGGCAATATCTTCGTGGTCGGGGGAACCGAGAATATGAGCCAGGCTCCGTACCTTCTCCACTCCCACAGGTGGGGGCAGCGGATGGGCAACGCCCAGCTCGTCGACTACATGGTCGCGGACGGTCTGACCGACATATTCAACAACTGCCACATGGGAATCACAGCGGAAAACCTGGTTGAATTGTACTCTCTCACGAGGGAGGAACAGGACGAACTGGCCCTGAACAGCCAGCGGAAGGCGGAAAGAGCCGTCAAGGAAGGGCGCTTTCGGGAGGAGATCGTTCCGGTGGTCATCCCTCAGAGAAAGGGCGAGCCGCTGGTTGTGGACACCGACGAATATCCGAAGTTCGGGACCACGATGGAGGCGCTGGCCAGGCTCCGCCCGGCCTTCAAGAAAGACGGAAGCGTCACCGCCGGAAACGCTTCGGGCATCAACGACGGCGCCGCGGCACTGGTGGTAATGAGCAGGGAGAAGGCCGGGGAACTCGGATTGAAGCCGATGGCGGAGATCGTGAGCTACGCTTCCGGCGCGGTCGATCCGAAAATCATGGGGACGGGCCCTGTCCCGGCCTCGAGAAAGGCGTTGGAAAAGGCCGGCCTGACCATAGAGGACATCGACCTCGTGGAGGGGAACGAGGCATTCGCGGCCCAGGCCCTCTCGGTCGCCCGGGAGCTGAAATTCGACATGGAGAGGGTCAACGTCAACGGAGGTGCGATCGCCCTCGGGCACCCCATAGGAGCATCCGGCGCAAGGATTCTCGTCACCCTGCTCCATGAAATGGAGAAACGCGGCAGCCGGACTGGCCTGGCCACGCTGTGCATCGGCGGCGGACAGGGAGTCGCCGTGATCGTGAAACGCTAGGAAAGGACGGTGGCAGGCATGAAAAAGTTCGTCACTCTCGAGGAGGCAGTGGAGAAGGTGCAGGACGGCATGACCGTCATGGTGGGCGGTTTCCTCGGCTGCGGATCTCCCCACCGCATCATCGACACGCTGGTGCAAAGAGGTGTTAAAAACCTGACGCTCATCTGCAACGACACGGGATTTCCCGAAATAGGCGTCGGGAAGCTCGTCGTCAACAAGCAGTTCAAAAAAGTTGTTGTCTCGCATATAGGCACCAATCCGGAGACGGGGAGGCAGATGCACGCGGGAGAGATCGAGGTCGTCCTTGTGCCGCAGGGAACCCTGGCGGAGCGGATTCGGGCAGGAGGGGCCGGCCTGGGGGGTGTTCTGACGCCGACGGGGCTCGGAACCGTCGTGGAGGAGGGGAAGGAGCGAATTGAGGTCGACGGCTCGGTCTACCTCCTCGAAAAGCCGCTGCGGGCGGACGTCGCCCTCATAGCGGGAGAGACCGTCGACGCGTACGGTAACATCGTCTATTACGGAGCGGCGAGAAATTTCAACAGCGTCATGGCGACCGCCGCCGATGTTGTGATCGTGGAGGCCGAACATGTAGTGGAAGCAGGAGCCCTGGACCCGAACCACGTGGTGACGCCGGGGATCTTCGTCACGCACATCGTCAGCGGAGGTGCGCTCTGATGGACAAGGATCAGCTCAAGAACTTCATCGCAACGCGCGTTGCCCGGGAGCTCAAGGACGGGGATGTGGTCAACCTGGGGATAGGACTTCCCACCCTTGTGGCCAATTTTCTCCCCGAAGGAATCAACGTCTTTTTCCAGTCCGAAAACGGGTTCATCGGAGTCGGGCCGGTACCTGCCCCGGGCTCGGAGGATCCGAGGATCATCAACGCGGGAGGGCAGTGCGTGACCATTCTGCCCGGCGGCGCCTTTTTCGACTCGGCCGCCTCCTTCGCCATTATCCGTGGAGGACACGTGGACGCGACCGTGCTGGGAGCGCTCCAGGTCGACGAACAGGGAAACCTCGCCAGCTGGATGGTTCCCGGAAAGATGGTCCCCGGAATGGGCGGCGCCATGGATCTCGTCACGGGCGCGAAAAAAGTGATCATCGCGATGGAGCACACGGCCAAAGGGAGCCCCAAGATCCTGAAGCGGTGCTCCTACCCCCTGACGGCGGCCCGCCAGGTGGACTGCATCGTGACGGAGATGGGCTTTATGGAGGTCACCCCGGAAGGGATCGTGCTGAAGGAGATCAATCCGGAATTCAGCGTGGAAGAAGTTCAGGCGGCCACCGAGGCGACGTTGATCGTTCCGGAAGATCTGAAGCGCATGGAAGTGTAAGAGCGAAACAGCGGGCGCTCTGCGGAACCGGTGCTGAATAAATGCCGGGAGCGCCCGTTTTTTCTTGCATGATACAAAGGAGCGGGCGATGGAAATTCAGGATATCAAAAAGATAGGTATCGCAGGAGCGGGAATAATGGGTTCCGGCATCGCCAGAATCTTTGCCGGAAAAGGCTATCAGGTGGTGCTGACCGATTTGGGGGAGGAGCAGCTGGAGAAGTCGAGACGATTGATCGGTCTCTATAACAGCAGCCTGGTCGAGGAAGGGATCATCAACGGGGATGAGGCGAAAGACGCCGCCGGGCGCATATCCTACAGCCTCGACGCCGGTGTTTTCCACGATGCGGAGTTTATTCTCGAGGCGATCGTGGAAAAGATGGAGGACAAGCAGGCGTTCTGGCAGCAGGCTGAAGCCGTCGCCTCGAACGATGCTTTGTTCGCCACCAACACATCGGGCTTGAGCATCAACACGATCGCGGCGAAGCTCCGGAACAAACGGAGATTCATCGGGATGCACTTTTGGAATCCTCCGCACATCACGCCGCTGGTGGAGCTTATCCGGGGCGATGAAACGACGGACGCCACCGTCTCCGCGCTGAAAGAACTGGTGCGCATCATAGAGAAGGAGTCCGTCGTGGTTCGAAAGGACGCGCCCGGCTTCATCGGAAACCGGCTTCAATTCGCTGTGTTTCGGGAGGCGCTCCATATCATCGAAGAGGGGATTGCCGACGCCGATGATGTCGACAGGGCCATGAGATACGGACCGGGCTTTCGATATCCTGTAATTGGTCCTCTCCAGACGGCTGATTTGGGAGGGCTGGATACGTTTTACTACATTTCGTCCTACCTTTTCAATGAGCTGAGCGATATGAAGAAACCTCCTGAGCTTTTACAGGCGCTCATGGAGACGAACCGGCTCGGCGTCAAGTCGGGACGGGGATTTTACGACTACTCCGAGGGCAAAGACGAGGAGGCGATCAAGAGGAGGGACAAGCTGTTCTTTAAGATGCTCAAACACATCTATGCAGGCCGGAAAGAGTGACGGATTATCTTTGTCTGCTCCTGAAGCCGCGCAGATGGTATGATAATCGGCAAATCCCGCCATTCAGGCGAAAGGAAGTGTCCGGAAGATGAAACGGTTCGCTATTATTCTCTGCATCTGTCTCGCTCTTCTGTCCGGAGTACAGGAGGCGGAGGCGGTCCGGCTCTCGGTGGCGGCTCCGGCCGAAAATTCCAGAATTCTCGCTCCCGCCCGCGATTTCTATGCCATCGTCTCGATCGACCGGGAGGGAAAGAATCCGGAGCAGGAGCCGTTCAACGTCCGGTTCGAACTGTACCGGAACGGTCTTCTCGCTCCGCTCCGCACCGTGACGAGCGCCGTTGACAACGGAAGCGGCATTACTCCGCCCGCTGCGATTCTGACCGACTATCCGAACGGGTGGACTCCGGACGATGTGTGGGATATCCTCGCCTCGCCGCCGCCCGACCTGGTCTTCGACCCGGCGCTTCCTGTGTCGATCTTCGATCCGCTCCTCAAGGCCGTGGTGACCCGGCACTATGCCGCTGCGCTCATCCAGGGAGGATGCACGAAGGACTTCGACAGCAACTACTCCGTCGTCTACCAGCAGGACATCGAGGAAGGGGAGTACACGCTCACTGTCAGCGCCGTCGGCGGCGGAGGGGCCGTGCTCGATTCGGTCAGCGTCCCGCTGACGTTCGGCAGCGTGCCGGACAAGATACTTTCGCGTTTCAGCCCTCCGGAGCACATGGTGAACGTCATCGCATTCGCGGAACGGAACGGGTCCCACATCTACCGCGACCTCTTCCCGGGATATTGGGACGCGTCCACCCTTCCGCACGGAGGCATTCCCGGAACGCTCTTCTACGAGATCGTCCGCCGCTGGCGTCCGAACGATCTGCTCGAGTATCTCAACGGCACGGTCCGGGGCATTCTCTACAACATCCATCCGACCTCCGCCTCCCAGTCAGTCGAGATCGGCGGCCTGGCCTACGCGGGGCGGCTGGGATCCAATTCCGTGCTCTGGTATCACTACGACATCGGCGATCCGGTTGTCCGGTACGATCCGGGGAGCGGGCAAACCGCGGAACGGACCGGCGTCATCGTCCCGTTCGCTGAAGGAAGACGGCTCTCGTTCGTCCGCGCTGAAATACGAGGCGACGGCGAGAGGGAGGTTCCCGTCTCGGACTATGTCTATTGGCCGGAACTCGCCGACAAGACGGTCGACTGGAACGTGGCGGACGGCGTGGCGGTGAAGCCGAAGCAGCTCCTCAGTCTCTTCGGCGTCGTGAAGCCCATACAGCCCTCACCGGACGACGTCGTCCGGTCGGAAGACGAAACCTACACGGTGAACAACAGGATCGCGACGCTCAACTACTCGCTGCGAGACGGGACGGAGGAGATCCTCTCCTTCAACGCCAGGCGCGTCGAACTGACCCGCGTGGGAGTGAACGCACGGCCGTCGATCTATGAATTCCGGCACGACATCCCGATTCCGGAGGACTTCAACAGGACGCTCACAGTCCATGTCACCGCTTTTGACAGCCGCGGAAACCCCGTGCCCGGAACGGAACAGAGCTTCAGCCTGGTCCTCTGGGTACCGGCCGGAGGAGGCGGAGGGTGTTCGGCGGGCTCCGCTCCGTTTGCTCTTCTGCTGCTCATCCCCCTGCTCTTCGCGGCGGGAAGGAAGGCGTAAAAAACCGCCCGGAACGTTTCCGGAAGTAAAAAAAGAACTATCCGGCAGTCCGGAAGCCGGGTTGAACGGAGGGAAAGAGATGCTGCTTCGGGAAGAGCGGGAACTGGTCGTGGAACACTGCAGGATGATGTCGACGCGGGGGCTCACGAGAGGGACGGGCGGCAACATCAGCGCTTTGAACAGGGAGAGGATGCTCTTCGCGATCAGTCCGAGCGGAATGGACTACTTCCTCATGCAGGCGGAGGACGTGGTCGTCCTCGACCTCGAAGGAAAAATCACGGACGGCGTCAGGAAACCGTCGAGCGAGCTGGACATGCACCGCCTGCTCTACGCGGACAGGGAGGACATCAACGCCGTCGTCCATACGCACTCGACCTACGCGACGACGCTGGCCTGCCTGCACTGGAGCCTTCCGGCGGTTCACTACCTGATCGGCTTCTCCGGGGGGGACGAGGTCCGCTGCACGCCCTATGCGCCGTTCGGCTCGTCGGAACTTGCCCGAATCGCCCGCGACGCCATGAAGGGCCGCTTCGCCGTTCTCCTCGGCAACCACGGCCTTCTGGCAGCCGGACCGGACATGCGGTACGCCTTCAACGCCGCCGAGGAGACTGAGTTCGTCTGCGAGCTCTACTACCGGGCGAAGACGGTCGGCGATCCGGTGCTCCTCGGCCCGGACGACATGAAGACGGTGCTGGGAAAATTTAAAACGTACGGGCAGAGATCCTGACGGAAAACAGAAACTTACGAACGGCGACCGGAAGGCCTCCCCGGAGAGGAGGTTCTTTCCGGCAGCCTGTCTTTTATTGAGCCTCGCCCTCCACGGTGACGTACCGGATCGGATTGCCGTTTTTCTCCACGACCTTCCTTATATCCTCGAAGGACATGATCAGCGTGGCGGTGTTGTCGTTCGGGTGCACTCCGAGATGTTCCATGCCGGCGAGATCCCGGTCGAAGACGACGATGACGGCGCGTTCCGCGTCGTTGACGACGCCGAGGGGAGTGACTTCCCCCTGGGAAAGTCCAAGGTATTTTTTAAGCCGTTCGCCGGATGCGAAGCTCAGGTGCTTTGTTCCGAGCTGCTCCGCCAGTTTGTCCAGGTCCGCCCGCTTGTCCTTGTGGAGGACGACGAGCCAGTGCGTGGCCTTCTTCTTCTGATCCCGGACGAAGAGATTCTTGCAGACGGTCACCTTTTCGTCGAAGCCGATCCGCTCCATATCCTCGACGGTGAACGCCGCCTCGTGCTCGATCTTTTCATAGCGGATCCCGAGTTCCTCAAGTTTTCGAAAGACTTTTTCCCGTTCGCTGCTTCCCATAATGACGCTCCTCTCGGTGAAGTTGTGTTCGCTTGTCTTCCGACCCGTTTTCCAATCTTCTCCATGATATCAAAAAGAGAGAAAGAAATTGTTCTCATGAAATTCTTTCCCCTCTTGACTCTTACACGGTGTTAAGGTTTATCATACTCTTCGGGATGATAGAGAATTTTTTTTCAATATCGACGGTGTCGATGAAAATAAAGGAGGCGGCTGATATGAAGCAGGATCGCGAAAGGCTCGAGCCGAAACCGGAAGAGAAATTGACCCCTGATGAGCTGAAGAACAGGGTGAAGCGCCAGGAGCTGGATGACGATGATCTTGACGGCGTCGCAGGCGGAGAGGGTATGGACACGGGGAAGATCATAATCTGAAGAACCGGGAGAGGCGATGTGCCTCTCCCGGTTCTTTTCGCGGCCGCGTGTATTCGAGGAAAACAACGGGACAACGAAAAGAGGGATTGCCGGATGAAAAACACAAGAGAAAAAACGAGGGGGAAGTCCGGATTGTCATGCCGGATGAGAAGTCTCTTCCTGATGACCGCTTCGATGATCGCCCTGCTGTTTTTCTCCGCGGGGACAGGGATCGCAGCGACATGGACGGTGACGAGCGGCGCCGACGACGGTTCCTCCGGAACGCTTCGCTCCGTGGTGACGAACGCCGCCGCCGGGGACACGATCGTCTTCTCCTCCTCGGTGTCGACGGTCGAACTGACCAGCTATCTCTTCCTCAACAAGGCGCTGACGATCAGCGGGACGTCCGGAAAGCCGGTAACGATCCGCCAGACCGGGGCGAACGAGAGAGTGCTCTACGTCACAGGCGACTGCACGCTCAACTACCTGACGATCAGGGGGGGAAACTTCGTTCCGGGTACACAGCAGGGTAATTACTGGAACGGGGCGGGAATATTCAACTACGCCAATCTGACGATGAATCACTGCACCGTGACGGAAAATTCCGTCGGAGCAGGTGTTTTTAACGCCAAAAACCTCACCATGACGGGGTGCACGATCAGCAACAACACCTGTACGGGCTCCCGGCACGCCGGAGGTATCAACAACGAGGCCAGCGCCTACAGCTCACCGGTCCTGACCATGTACGCCTGCGTCGTGGAGGGGAACTCGAACCCCGACACCTACGGAGGCGGCATCTTCAACGGAGAGCAGCTCTTCATGTACGGCTGCACGGTGCGGAACAACAGCAGCAAAGGGTCGGGAGGAGGAATGTACCTCAACCTCTTCAGCGAGACGACGCTGGCCCAGGGGTGCGTCGTGACGGGCAACTCCCCCGATCAGATCGTCGGCCCCGGAAGCTACGGATTTCTGAAAGTGGATGGCACGTGCACGATCGGCACGGCGCCCGGAAGCGCGTCGGTAAGCCTCTCAGGGTTCGCCGGAGAGACTCCGCCATCTCCCCGGAGGACGGTCGGAGAGCCCGACGTGGAGGCGGTGGAGCGGGATCTGAACGATCCGGAAAGCGAACTCTTCGGCTTGGTGAAAAACGTCCTCTCGGCCGATCTCGGCGACCTTCCCCGCGAGATGTCGGCGACGCTGTACAACGCCTTTACCTACGAGAACATCCCTCTCACGGACGCTTCGGGCGAAGGGAAACTGGAGATCGAATTCACCGCCTCCTGGCCGGAATACGTCCGCTACTACGCGGCTTTCGCGCAGCCGGCGGAGAGCGGATCGGGCGCGCTGCTCGAGCCCGGGGCCTACGCGATTCCCGAACGCGGCATCCAGTTCGAGATAAAGCCGGGACAGGATCTGCCCGAAGGGGTGACGCCCCCCGACTTCTACGAGGAGGGCGAGGGACTGATGACATGGCGGAACGTGGTCGAGGACAACGGCCCGTTCGACCTGAACAATGACGTCGGCGTCGTGACGTTCAGAGTGGCGTCGATTCGGGCAGAGGCGGAGATTCCGGCTCGAGGGAGCTCCGGCTGTAACGCGGGGGGCGATGCTGCGCCGTTCGCGCTTCTCCTTGGGCTTCCGCTGCTGAAAGGCTCGAGAAACAAATCGTAACTTCAGACGGATAGCAGGAGCAACGGAAACGGATATGGCAGTTGTCTCTTCTCTTTGCAGTTGTCCCTGCGGGTGCACTTGAAAAGGAAAGCCGCAAAGGAGGGGAACGAGGTGGAAAATTTGAAATTCCGCGTTTTTTGTGTGTGCGTTTTACTGGCACTGTTCTGTTTCCCGGAGGTCGGGGCCACTGCGGCAGAAACAGGCCGTGCGACGCCCGCCATGTTTGGAGTATGGACGGTCACGGTCGACACGGATTCTCCTTCGAATCCGGAAGCGGGATCGCTCCGCCATGCGGTCCAGAACGCCGGTATCCTCGACACCATCCGTTTCGCCGACGGGAAGAGAAACATCAGCCTGCTGGAAACACTGGTCGTCGACAAGCCCCTGATCATCAAGGGACCGGCGGTGCTCACCCAGACCGGAACCGGGGCGGTACTGGTCAATCGCTCTGAAGGCCTGCTGAAGATCACTGGCCTGACCTTCTCCGGAGGAAGCGACAGGAACAGGAGTTACGCGGGGTCCGGGGTCATCAACTGGGGCAGCTTGACGCTGACCGATTGCACTATGACGGGGAATCGGACGTACTGGCAGGGAGCCGGCGTCAAAAATACCGGAACGCTCGAAATGACCCGGTGCGTCGTGAAAAACAACGCCTCCAACGCGGGAGGAGGAGGCGTTTTCTCCTCGGGAACTCTTTCCATGACGGACTGCGAGGTGGATGAGAATGTGTGCTACGACGACGCCGGAGGAGGCATCTACAACAAAGGGGCCCTGACCATGCTGCGCTGCGCTGTCCGGAACAACAGGGCGGATTCCGGCACTTCACTGGAAGACATATACCTCGGCACCGATCCGGGTGAAGGAGGCGGGATCTCCAACAAGGGCGGAACGGTCGGCCTGACTGAATGCACAATCACCGGAAACGCCGGATACTGGGGCGGGGGAATATACAGCGGCTATCGATACAATCAAGGCTTTGTGAAGATTTCGGACTCGACGATATCGGGCAATACGGCGCAAGGATCCGGGGGAGGCGTCGACAGCTTTAACGGAAGCGTGGAAATCGAGAATTCGAGGATCTTCGACAACATCGCCGGACTGAACGGATACTACGGCTACGGAGGAGGCATATCGCTCGATCAGAGCAGCGCGGTTCTCTCGAAACAAACGGCTGTCACCGGAAATGCGCCGGACCAGATTTACTGTCCCTGCTACAGTTCCTACACGACGGACGGTACCTGCACCATCGGTACCGAGCCCGGGAGTGCCTCGGTGAGTCTCTCCGGATTCGCGGACGGAGCCTCGCCATCTCCCCGGAGGACGGTCGGAGAGCCCGACGTGGAGGCGGTGGAGCGGGATCTGAACGATCCGGAAAGCGAACTCTTCGGCTTGGTGAAAAACACGCTCTCGAGCGATCTCGGCGATCTTCCCGGGGACGTGTCGGCGACGCTGTACAACGCCTTTACCTACGAGAACATCCCTCTCGCGGACGCTTCGGGCGAAGGGAAACTGGAGATCGAATTCACCGCCTCCTGGCCGGAATACGTCCGCTACTACGCGGCTTTCGCGCAGCCGGCGGAGAGGGGATCGGGCGCGCTGCTCGAGCCCGGGGCCTACGCGATCCCCGAACGCGGTATCCAGTTCGAGATTCAGCCCGGACAGGATCTGCCCGAAGGGGTGACGCCCCCCGACTTCTACGAAGAGGGAGAGGGGCTGATGACGTGGCGGAACGTTGTCGAGGACAACGGCCCGTTCGACCTGAACGATGACGTCGGCGTCGTGACGTTCAGAGTGGCGTCTATTCGGGCAGAGGCGGAGATTCCGGCACAGGGAAGTTCCGGATGCAACGCGGGGACAGGCGCTGCGCCGTTTGTGCTTCTCCTCGGGCTTCCGCTGGTGAGAGGCTCGAGAAAGAAATCGTAACTTCAGACGGATAGCAGGAGCAACGGAAACGGCTGTTGCCGCTGTCTCTTCTCTGTGAAGTTGAACCTGTTCAGGTGCGAATTTTTTTTGAAAGGAAAGCCGCAAAGGAGGGGAACGAGGTGGAAAATTTGAAATTCCGCGCTTTTTGTGTGTGTCTTTTGCTGACACTGTTCTGTTTCCAGGGCGTCGGGGCCGCTGCGGGCGAATCTGCCCCGAGCTGGTTTTTCAGGGTCTGGACGGTCACGGTCGACACGGATTCTCCTTCGAATCCGGAAGCGGGATCGCTCCGCCATGCGGTCCAGAATGCCCGTATCCTCGACACCATCCGTTTCGCCGACGGGAAGAGAAACATCAGCCTGTTGGAAACACTGGTCGTCGACAAGCCCCTGATCATCGAGGGACCGGCGGTGCTCACCCAGACCGGAAGCGGGGCGGTATTGGTCAATAGCTCTGAAGTTTTGCTGAAGATCACAGGACTGACCTTCTCCGGTGGGAGCGACAGAAACATGGGCTATGCGGGGGCCGGGGTCATCAACGGGGGCAGTTTAATGCTGACCGATTGCACTATGACGGGGAATCGGACGTACTGGCAGGGAGCGGGCGTCAAAAATACCGGAACGCTCGAAATGATCCGGTGCGTCGTAAGAAATAACGCATCCAACACGGGCGGAGGAGGCGTTTTCTCCTCGGGAACTCTTTCCATGACGGACTGCGAAGTGGATGAGAATGTGTGCTACGACGACGCCGGAGGAGGCATCTACAACAAAGGGGCCCTGACCATGCTGCGCTGTACTGTCCGGAACAACAGGGCGGATTCCGACACTTCACAAAACGATTATTACCTCGGCACCGATCCTGGGGACGGAGGCGGGATCTCCAACAAGGGCGGAACGGCAACCCTGACTGAATGCACAATCACCGGAAACGCCGGGTACTGGGGCGGGGGAATATACAGCGGCTATCGATACAATCAAGGCTTTGTGAAGATTTCGGACTCGACGATATCGGGCAATACGGCGCAAGCATCCGGCGGAGGCGTCTACAGCTATAACGGAAGCGCGGAGATCGAGAATTCGAGGATCTCCGACAACACCGCCGGACTGAACGGATACTACGGCTACGGAGGAGGCATTGCGCTCTCCCAGAGCAGCGCGGCCCTCTCGAAACAAACGGTTGTCACCGGAAATGCGCCGGACCAGATATACTGTTCATACGCCGGTTCCTACACGACGGACGACACGTGTACCATCGGCACGGCGCCCGGAAGCGCGTCGGTAAGCCTCTCAGGGTTCGCGGAAGGAGCTTCCCCCTCTCCCCGGAGGACGGTCGGAGAGGCCGACGTGGATGCTGTGGAGCGGGATCTGAACGATCCTGAAAGCGAGTTCTTCAAGAGAGTGAAAAACGCCCTCTCGGACGATCTCGGAGGCCTTCCGGGCGAAGTCTCCGAATCGCTGTACAACGCCTTCGCCTACGAGGACGTCCCGCTCTCCGACACGTCCGGAGAGGGAAAGCTGACCGTCGAGTTCACCGCCTCGTGGCCGGAGAACGTCCGTTACTACGCGGCCTTCGCGGAGTACGAGGATGCGGCGGCGGACACTTTCTCCGTGAAGGAGTACGCGATCCTCGAACGGAGCGTGCAGTTCGAGATTCAGCCGGGGCAGCCGCTCCCGGACGGCGTGACGCCCCCCGACTTCTACGAGGAGGGCGAGGGCCTGATGACGTGGCGCAACGTGGTCGAGGACAACGGCCAGTACGACCATAACCGCGAGGCCGGCATCGTGACCTTCCGTGTGGCGTCGGTCAGAGCCGAGGCGGAGACGCGAACGGATTTTTCCGGAAGCTCCGGCTGCTCGGCAGGGGGTGTTGTCTCACCTTTCGCGCTGCTGTCGGGAATTCCTCTGATGTTCGTTCTGCGGAGAATCCCGAAGATTCGGCCGCAACGCCTCAAATCAACAGAAGAATAACAATGAGAGAGGCTTGGAGATCAGCCGCGCGGGAAGAGCCTCCGCTGCTGCCGATGAAAAACTACACAAGGAGGTCGTGCTCGATGAAGAAAATGACAGTGTGCGGTCTTGCGGTGCTGGCGGCGGCGATGCTTTGCCTGGCTTGCGCCGCTCCGCGGGCGGAGGCGGAGATATGGAAGGTGACCAGGACGGACGACGACCCGTCGAATCCGGCGGAGGGGATGCTTCGGCACGCCGTGAACAACGCGTGGAACTACGACATCATCACCTTCGAATCGGCGGGGATGACGATCGACCTCGCTGAGGAACTCTCCATCTCCAAGACGCTCACCATCTCGGGTTCCGGGACGGTCAGCCCGACGACGATCCGGCAAACCGCTCCGGGCAAGCGCGTCTTCTCGATCGCGCCGGGCGTCTTCGGCCCCCGGTTCGAATACCTGATCATCAAGGGCGGCAACGCTGCGGAGAGCGGCGGCGCCATCCTCAACAGGGGGTACAGCCTGACACTCTACCGCTGCACGCTCGACGGGAACTCCGCAGTCAACTACGGCGGCGGCATCGACAACCACGGCAGGCTGACGCTGAACATCGTCACGGTCAAAAACAACAGCGCGTCTTCGGGCGGCGGCATCAACAACCGGACGGAGAGTTCCTGCGACATGTACATGTCCACAATCACGGGGAACACGCCCGACCAGATCGTCGGCGCCTACACCACGGACGGGCACTGCAATATCGGCGACACAGCGGGAACGAGCGCAATGGCCTTCGGCGGCGTCGCGGAAGGATCAGCTCCACAGGCCCGGAAAACCACCGGCGAGGCCGATGTGCTGGAAGTTGAAAAAAACCTGAAGGATCCGGAGAGCCACATATTCAACGCGGTGAAAGACGCCCTTTCCACCGATGTTTCTGCCGCGCTTTCCGGAATGGACGCGACGCTCTACAACGCCTTCTCCTACGAGAACGTCCCGCTTGCCGACACGTCGGGAGAGGGGAAGCTGGAGGTGGAGTTCACGGCGTCCTGGCCGCAGAACGTGCGTTACTACGCCGCGTTCGCGGAGTACGAGGAGACCGAGGCTGGTATGCTCGCGGTGAAGGGGTACATCCTCCCTGAGCGAGGGGTGCAGTTCGAGATCAAGCCGGGGCAGCCGCTGCCCGACGGGGTGACGCCCCCCGACTTCTACGAGGAGGGCGAGGGCCTGATGACGTGGCGCAACGTGGTCGAGGACAACGGGCCGTACGACCACAACCGCGAGACCGGCGTCGTCACCTTCCGCGTAGCGTCGGTCAGAGCCGAGGCGCAGACAGCCCCCTCTTCGGGAGGATCGGGCTGCTCGGCCGGAGGCGCATCCCCATTCGTCCTTGTCCTTGTTCTTCCGTTCCTGTTCCTGCGGAGACGATAAGTTTTCCTGAGAGAGGAGAGGAACGGGAGGTGAGGGTTGTTTCATTTTTTCGTCCCCCGTTCCGCAGCAAATTCTCTGCGTCTTTCCCGGTCTGTCCGGGCCGCTGTAAATGAGGCGTACTTACAGTGTATCATCGAACTTTAAAGGAGGCTGGAATTCATGGAGCTGCACCTCATCCGCAATGCCACTGTAAAAATGTCGTACGCCGGAAAAACTCTGCTGCTGGATCCGTACCTGGGAGAAAAGGGGTCGGGGCCTTCCTACACAGGAAAGAAGCACAGTCCGGTCGTTTCCTTGCCCGTTCCTCCGGAGTCAGTGCTCGAAGGAGTGGAAGTCGTCGTCGTCTCGCACGCGCACTCCGATCATTTCGACGCGACGGCTATGGAACTGCTTCCGAGACACCTTCCGCTGCTCTGCCAGCCAAGGGATGAGAAGACCATTCGAGACCTCGGCTTCACCGGCGTGCGCCCCGTCGAAGGAATGCTCCGAATGGACGGCATCTCCTTCACCCGCACGCCGGGACGACACGGTTCGGGCGACGTGCTGAAGGACATGGACGTCGTCTCCGGTTTCTTCTTCGAGTCGCCCGGCGAGCCGAGCGTCTACTGGGCGGGGGATACAGTGCTCACCGACGAGATCCGGGAGCTGCTCCGCGCTCGCCGGCCAGACGTCGTCCTGACGCACTCGTGCGGCGCGGTCTGGGGCGAGGGAGTGCTTATCCTGATGGACGATAAGCAGACTGCGGAGGTCTGCCGCCTTGCGCCGGAGAGCGTCGTCGTCGCTCTTCACATGGAGGCGGTGGACCACGCGACGGTGAGCAGGCAGCAGCTTCGCGAGACTGCCCGAAGAAGCGGCATTGCCGACGAACGCCTCCTGATCCCGCTCGACGGGGAGATTATCAGGATTCCGGCCCGGAAATAGAACGGAAAGAATTCTCGCGCATCCGTTCTTGCGCTGAGACCTGCTGTCTTCAAGAAGAGAAGAAAACCAAAGGTTTCCTGAGAGAATGACACGTTTTCCGCTTGACTTTTACACGGTGTGAAGGTTTATGATGGTGTTCGAAAAGAGAAAAGTTTCTCTGTATTTGAGCAAGACTTGCGAAAGGTGCTGACTGAGGACGGCGATACGATCTAACAAAAAGGAGGAGATCCGGTATGACGCAGGAGCAGAAAAAGACGGGAATGAAATCCGAAGAGGAATTGAAGCTCGAAGAGCTCAAGAAGAAAAAGGTCGCGGGCGAATTAGACGACTCCGAACTGGGAGGAGTCTCCGGCGGCGAGGGCATGGACACCGGAAAGCTGATACCCTGATGATGTGGGAAGAGCGGAGAGGGGGTCCTTTTTCCCTCTCTTTTTCATCCGCGTACGATATGAAAACGGCGATGAAAAGAGGGACGACGGTATGAAGCGAATGAACGAAAGAAAACCTGCGCGATGCGGAAGAGGCGGCGGAGCGGATATTCTTCTGTTACGGTGCATGGTTTCGATACTCATGACGGCGGTGCTGCTCTGTTTTGGAGGAGCGGTGGATGCGGCGACTCTTACGGTCACCTCAGCGGGCGACAGCGGCGCCGGTACGCTCCGGGCAGCTATCACGAACGCGGCCGCGGGAGATACGATCGTCTTTCACTCCTCGGTTACAACGGTCAACCTGAACAGCTATCTGTTCGTCAACAAGGCGCTGACGATCAACGGCCCGGTCTCGATCAACCAGAACGGTTCAGGGCACCGGGTACTCTACGTGACGGGCGACTGCACGTTCTACCGGCTGAGAATCACCGGCGGCAACACGGGAAGCGGAAACGGTACGCAAGGCGCGGGAGTGATCAACTACGCGAACCTGACGATGAACGACTGCATCGTGACCGAGAATTCGGGCGGCGGCGGCATTCACAACGGAAAAAATCTGACCCTGAACAACTGTGTCATCAATTACAATACGGCTTCAGGAGACACAGTCAAAGCGGGAGGAATCAGCAGCACCGACTACGGCTACAACTCGGTGGTCCTGACGATGACGAACTGTATCGTCGAGAACAACGTCTGCAACAACGGCATGGCGGGCGGCATCTACAACGGGGTCAAGGGAAAGCTGGTCATGAGCCGCTGTAACGTGAGATACAACGGCCTGAACCGCCTGGGAGGAGGAATGTATCTGACGTCGGGTTCCGAGACGTCCCTTGTCGACTACTGTATCGTGACGAACAACGAGCCGGACCAGATATGCTGCGGCTACGGCGTCTCTTATACCACCGACGGCACCTGTACCATCGGAACTTCCTCGGGAAGCGCTTCCGTAGCGCTCTCCGGCATGGCGGAGGGCGCAGCCCCCGAGCCCAGAAAGACCGTCGGCGAGCAGGACGTGAAGGCGGTCGAGCGCGATCTCGGCGACGAAGGGAGCTCTTTTTTCAAAGCGGTGAAGAGAGTCCTTTCGGCGGACCTGGGCGGCCTCGCCGGAGGCGTCTCAGCGACGCTGTACAACGCCTTTACCTACGAGGACGTCCCGCTCTCCGACACTTCCGGATTCGGCGAGCTGGTCGTGGAGTTCACCGCCTCGTGGCCGGAATACGTCCGCTACTACGCGGCTCTTGCCGAGTACCAGGATGCGGAGGCTGACTCCCGGGCTGTGAGAGGGTACGCCATTCCGGAAAGGGGCGTGCAGTTCGAGATCAAGCCGGGGCAGGAGCTTCCCGAAGGAGTGACCCCGCCCGACTTCTACGAAGAGGGCGAGGGGTTGATGACGTGGCGCAACGTGATCGAGGACAACGGCCCGTACGATCATAACCGGCAGACCGGAGTGGTCACCTTCCGCGTCATCTCGGTCCGGGCCGAGGCGGAGATTCCCGCGCAGGGAAGTTCCGGATGCGGCGTCGGGGTGCTTCCCGTTCCGTTTGCGTTTCTCCTTGGAATTCCGCTGCTGATTGTTCGGTGGAAAGGACGCTGAACGATCCCGCCGTCGGAACAGACTGAAAAGAAACACCGTGATGAAGGAGCGAATAAGGGAACGGGCGGCATCCTTCGGCACAATGAAGATGCGATACGCTCCCTTTTTGTTCTTGTCTTTGTTGCACAGTACGGAAAGGAGGAGGAATGCATGAGCGGGCCGATCAATTTCAACGCGCTCTTTCTCGGGCCGAAGTCCGAAAACTACGACTTCTTCAGGCAGATGCTCGTCTACCTGATGGACGACCATGCCGAATGGCGCCGGGATTTTCATCCGGAGGACGCTCCGGTCGTGACTCCGGACGAACATGAACGTCCTGACTTCGCCGACACGCTGCAGAGGACGAGGGAGGCCTTGGTCGAGCTGGCCGGAACGTTGCAGATCACCTCCAACCCGTGGTTTTCTCCCCGCTACCTGGGGCATATGAACGCCGATACACTCATGGCGGCGAACCTCGGATACATGCTCACGCTGCTTTACAATCCGAACAACTGCGCTTACGAGGGATCTCCCGGAACGACGGCGCTCGAGCTGGAAACCGGCATCCAGCTTGCAACCCTGATGGGGTACGACCCCCGGAAGGCGTGGGGGCACATCACCTCGGGCGGCACGGTGGCCAATTACGAGGGAGTCTGGCTGGCGCGGAACCTTGCCTCGATTCCCCTTGCGATCCGGAAGTGCCGGCCCGACCTGGTAGAGGGAATGGACGAATGGAAGCTCCTCAATCTTCCGACGAAGGATATTCTCGATCTCCTCGACAGAACCAGGGAGATCGGCTGCTTCGAGGAGGTCAGAGACCGGTCCGTCCGGGGCTACGGCATGAGGGGGTGCGATCCGGGCGTGATTATCGTGCCGGAGTCGAAGCACTACTCGTGGGCCAAGGCGGTGGACATCTTCGGCATTGGACGGAAAAACCTGATTCCCGTACCGGTCCTGGAGAACTACCGGATGGACTTGGAAGCGCTCGAATCCATCATCGACTCCCTTGTTGCGGAACGAAGGCCGATTCTCGCCGTGGTCGCCGTCGTCGGAAGCACCGAGGAGGGGGCTGTGGACGAAGTCGACGGCATCGTCCGTCTGCGGGATTTCTACGCATCGCAGGGGATCTCCTTCTACCTTCACATCGACGCGGCGTACGGCGGCTACGCACGAGCGCTCTTCCTCGACGAGACGGGCCGTTTCATGGAGTTCGAGGAACTCCAGGCCCGTCAGGCGGAGCGCGGAGAGGACAGGCCGATCGTAAGAGAAGTCTACGAGGCGTTCAAGGCCATGCAGTTCGCCGATTCGATCACGGTCGATCCCCACAAGCTCGGTTATGTCCCGTATTCGGCCGGGGCCATCGTGGTCGCCGATCGCAGGATTGTCGACCTGATCTCCTATTTCGCGGCCTACGTTTTCGAGAAGGACGACGAAAATCCGATGCTCCTGGGGAGCTATATCCTGGAGGGTTCGAAGCCCGGCGCCGCGGTGGCGGCCGTCTGGATGGCGCACCGGGTGGTTCCGCTGAACGCGGGAGGCTACGGCCGCATTCTCGAAAGCAGCATCGAGGGGGCGTACCGCTTCTACCGGTCGCTGCTCGAAAGCGACCCCCTGCAGGTCGCCGGGCGGCGTTTCCACGCGCTACCGCTGACACGACCCGACCTCAACATCGTCGTCTACGCCTTCCACGAGATCGGCAACGGCAGCCTTGAGGAGATGAACCGCCTCAATCAGGCGATCTACGAGCAGTGTTCCTACAAGTCGGGGCCGCTGTACGTCAATGATTTCATCACCTCCAAGACCTCGCTGACCAGGGAGGAGTACGGCGATGCACCGCTTGGCTTCGTGGAACGCTTCGGCATCGACGAGGAGGAGTGGAATCGCGCCGCAAGCGTCTACGTTCTTCGATCCTGCATTCTGACGCCCTACCTTGTGAACAATACGACCTATGAGATCTACTGGGAGAACTTCCTGAAGTCGATGGAGCGCGCGCTCCGGAAGCTTTTCGAATAGCGGGGAATTCCCGCGGGAAAAGGTTCTTTCCGCACGGAAAGCCTCTCTTGTTTCAGAAGGGAGGCTTTTCGTCGCTGGTCCGTGTATAATAAGAATTGAATGGAAATTTTCAGGAAGAAGGGGAGGTTGTTTTGAACTTTCGACCGGAATCGTTCCGCACCACGGAGGATGTCGTCTCCGGACTGGTCGCAGGCTACCTGCTGCCCCGATCGGGGTTCGGGCCGGAGGGCCGTCACCGAGAAGTGAGAATCGCCGACTTCCGGCTGGCGCTGCTCGAATTTTTCAGCCGGTTTTTTCCCTCGTTCGCCGCATCGATCAGGCCCGCCCGCATCATCGTTCAGCCGGTTCATCCCGGAGAAAAGCTTGAACGGCATGTCCGGAAGCTCATCCGCTACCTCGGAGTTTTCGACGTCCGTTACGGCCTCCTGACCAACGGCAGGGAGCTCAGAATCTACGGGAAGATTTCGCCTGGCGAGATCGAACTGCTGTTTCAGTGCATCGGGGAAGAGATTTCCGAGAGAGTGGACGACATCCGCTCCCTTCTCACCGGAGAGGATCATGAGGCCGAAATCTCGGCTCAGGCGCCTCCGGCGGCGGAGGAAGAGCCTGCCGGAGACGATCCCGATGTTCCGGCCGTTCTTGTCGAGGTGCTCCGCGAGAGCGAGGACGAACAGAGCGACCCCGATACCGGATGCGGGGCTCGGCCCGGCGGCGATACGGAGGACACCCCCGGAGAGAACGCCGTGGTGCTTCCCTGCGCCGATGAAACGGATCCTGCCGAAGAATATTCGGAACCACCGGAGCCGGAGAGTCCTCCGCCGTCTCTCCGGCCCTCGCTTGCGGCCGTCGGAAACGACCCCGCCGAAAGGGAGAGGCCGCGGATGAAGGTCATCGCCATCTATCACAACAAGGGAGGCGTAGGGAAGACGACCATTGCGGTCAACCTCGCCGCCGCTTTGGGGAAAAAGGGACAGAAGGTCCTCCTGATCGACATGGACGCCCAGGCGAACGCGACCTTCGCGGCGGGGCTCGTCAAGTTCCAGTTCGAAGAGGACGACGACATCATCCAGAAGTACGTCTATCACCTGCTCGAGTCGGGAACCTACAACTTCATCCCGGATGTCGTCCGCCGGTCGAAGTCGTTCAATACGCCGGAGATCGACATCGTTCCTTCGCATATCGATCTCGTCGCGCACCAGTACGACCTGACGAACGTGGCCGCGAGCCGTTCCAGGCTGTTCGTCAAGCTCAGGCAGATACAGGACGATTACGATTTCACGATCATCGACACGCCGCCCGCGCGGGACCTGTATGCCGAAATCCCCCTGATCGCAGCCGATTACCTGATCGTCCCGTCCGACCTGAAACCCTTTGCCAATCAGGGACTGAACAACGTCAGGAACTTCGTGAAACAGGTGAACGAATACCGGGAGTCGATCATGCGAAATCCGTTAGTTGTGCTGGGCGTGCTTCCGTCGAAAATCCCGACGAACGCGCAGTATCTGAAACATACCTTCCCCCGCCAGAAGCAGGCTATTTCCGAACGCCACGGATTTTCCCTGATGGAGAGCGTCATCTACGACAGGATGCCTCTCTCGGCGTCGCTGAGCCGCGTCCGGAGGGAGGGCGCCATGGAGATTCCCGATCCGAAGTCTATCTTCGAGTTCTGGAAGACGGAGAATTCCTCCTCGGCAGGACAGTCCGCCGAGGACTTCGAAAAGCTGGCGGATGAAATCTTGACAAAGACAGGGTGGAGAGAATGAAGCACTATCTTGTGGACGTGATCTGTATCGCTCCGGGCGAACCCCGCGAGCGCTTCGATCCGGAGGTTGTAGAGAGACTGGCCGACTCGATTCTCGAGAGCGGCGGCCTCTTGAAACCGCTGGTTCTCAAAGCGACCGGCCCCGAAAGTTACCGGGTCGTCGGCGGGCACCTGGAGTACTGGGCCGCGGTACGGGCGCGCGAAAAGGATCCGAGAAAGGGGGAGATGATCAACGCCTTCGTGGTGTCGCCGAATGCCGGGCTTGCCATCGAAAGGCAGCTGGCTGCGCTGAAAAGCGTCGATGAGTCCGATTCCGGCGAAGGAAGCGGAGAAGAACCGGCGGACGAATTCGCACCCTCTCTGAAAAAAGAACTGGCCGCCGTCGACCGGATGATGGGAAAGTTCGCATCGATTCCGGCCCAGATGCAGCAGATCTTTCAGGAACCCTTCGACCGGCTGGAGCGGAAGATCTCATCTTTTGATGTGTACGTGCGGCAGATTGCCGCATTTTTCCCCCGGATGGAGAGCATGGAGCGGTCCTTCCAGGAAAAAATGCGCTTGCTCGACGAACTCCTGAAAAAACCGTCCGCACAGAAACGTACGAAATCGTCGCCGGCGATTCCCCAGGAGCCTTTTACGAGGGCATCCCTGGAGAATGCGACAATCCCGATGCTCAAAGAAATTGCGAAGGAAAAAGAGATCGACTGCAAGGGTCTGAAGAAAAAACAGGAGTTCGTCGAAGCCATCCTGAATGCGGTCAAGTAAGCGGATTGCAGGGTTTTTCCCTTGTTACCCGTTAGGAAAAGCATCGCTCATGGAATTCCGCACGACCGTGATCGACGCGAGAGGGGACTTGACAGTCTCTTCTCGTGATTGTATCGTGTTAGTTGTTAGAAAAGATAACTGATTGGCAAAGTCGTCGTCGATGTTGAATTAGTGGAAAAGAAAGCTGGATTGGCGTTCTGTACTCTTGGAAAGGAGGACGGAACCTTTTTATCTGATCGTATCTGTTTTTAAGTCCTAAATAGTCGGAAATATAAAAAATAATACATAATGAGACGGTTTCAGGAGACAATAGCGTGTTATCCGTGCACCAAAAATTCAGAAGAAAAGGAGAATCAAGATGAGTGAAGAAAGCAGATGCCCGGTGACGGGCAAAAGAGGCAAATCCGTTGCAGGCGGCGGCACGTCGAACCAGGACTGGTGGCCGAATCAGTTGAACCTCAGGATCCTTCATCAGCACACCGACAAGAGCAACCCGATGGGGAACACCTTCAACTACGCGGAGGAATTCAAGAAACTCGACCTTCAGGCCCTCAAGAACGATCTCTATGCGCTGATGACCGACTCGCAGGAGTGGTGGCCCGCGGACTACGGCCACTACGGCGGACTTTTCATCCGGATGGCGTGGCACAGCGCGGGTACATACCGTATGGGCGACGGTCGCGGAGGCGCTGGATCCGGCTCCCAGCGGCTGGCGCCGCTCAACAGCTGGCCCGACAACGTGAACCTCGACAAGGCGCGCCGCCTGCTCTGGCCGATCAAGCAGAAGTACGGCAGCAAGATCTCCTGGGCCGACCTGATGATCCTCGCCGGCAACTGCGCCATCGAGTCGATGGGGCTGAAGACCTTCGGCTTCGCAGGCGGCCGCGAGGACGTCTGGGAGCCTGAAGAGGATATCTACTGGGGCTCCGAGGACAAGTGGCTCGGCGACAATCGCTACTCCGGCGAACGCGATCTCGAGAATCCGCTCGCGGCCGTGCAGATGGGCCTGATCTACGTGAACCCGGAAGGGCCGAACGGCCAGCCGAGCGTTCTCGCTTCCGGTAAAGATATCCGCGAGACCTTCGCCCGCATGGCGATGAACGATGAAGAGACCGTGGCTCTCGTCGCCGGCGGGCACACCTTCGGCAAGTGCCACGGCGCCGGTCCGGCGACTCACGTGGGGCCCGAACCGGAAGGCGCTCCCATCGAAGAACAGGGCCTCGGCTGGAAAAGCAGCTTCGGCAGCGGCAAGGGGGATGACACGATCAGCAGCGGCATCGAAGGGGCGTGGACATCGAACCCGATCAAGTGGGATATGGGGTATTTCGATGTGCTGTTCGAATATGACTGGGATCTGGTGAAAAGCCCTGCAGGAGCCTGGCAGTGGGTGCCTGTCAATCCGAGAGAAAAGCACCTCGCGCCTGCCGCTCACGATCCGTCGAAACGGGTGACGACCATCATGACTACGGCGGATATGGCGCTGCGGATGGATCCGATCTACCGGCCCATCGCGGAGCGGTTCCATAAGAACCCGGAGGAGTTCGCGAACGCCTTTGCCCGCGCATGGTTCAAGTTGACGCATCGCGACATGGGGCCGCGTTCTCGCTATCTCGGTCCGGAAGTCCCCGCGGAAGACCTTATCTGGCAGGATCCCGTACCCGCAGTCGACCACGAACTCGTCGACGCGCAGGATATCGCCTCCCTCAAGGAAAAAATCCTTGCCTCCGGCCTCTCCGTTTCGGAACTGGTTTCGACAGCATGGGCGTCGGCTTCAACGTTCCGCGGCTCCGACAAGCGCGGCGGCGCCAACGGAGCGAGAATTCGCCTCGCTCCGCAGAAGGATTGGGAGGTCAACGAACCGGAGCGGCTGGCGAAGGTGCTCAAGGTCCTCGACGGCGTCAGGGAAGAGTTCAATCGGGCGCAGTCGGGCGGCAAGAAGGTGTCTCTGGCCGACCTGATCGTCCTGGGCGGATGCGCGGGCGTCGAGAAGGCCGCGAAGAACGCCGGCCGCGATGTGACCGTTCCCTTCACCCCGGGCAGGACCGACGCTTCCATGGAGCAGACCGACGCGCCGTCGTTCCAGGTGCTCAAGCCGGCGGCCGACGGATTCCGCAACTACCGGAGAGCCAAATTCGCCGTGAAGGAAGAGGAGATGCTGGTGGACCGGGCGCAGTTGCTCACGCTGACGGCCCCCGAGATGACGGTGCTTCTCGGCGGTATGCGGGTGCTGAACGCCAACTTCGGGAGGTCTCCGCACGGCGTCTTCACGAAGCGGCCCGAGGCGCTCACAAACGACTTCTTCGTGAATCTTCTCGACATGGGCACGGTCTGGAAGCCGGCCTCGGAGGAGGAGGACGTGTTCGAGGGGCGCGACCGGAAGACAGGTGAACTGAAGTGGACCGCCACCCGTGTCGACCTCGTTTTCGGGTCCAACTCCCAGCTCAGGGCATTGGCGGAAGTTTACGCGTGCGGGGACTCTCCGGAGAAGTTCCTGAACGACTTCGTGGCGGCGTGGAACAAGGTGATGAACCTCGACCGGTTCGACCTCGCCTGATCGGAGAGCACGAGTTCCCGGCTTTTCATGACGACAGTATAACGATCCGTGAACGTCCCGTTGCGGCGGAGGTATTTTGCCTCCGCCGCAACGGGACGTCGATTTCTACGGGAGACCGGCTTAAAAGCTGTTGATCTCGTTCAGGGCGTCCATTTCTTCGAGGACCAGCGAGAGGATGCGTTCGTCCATCTGCTTTCTCAAAGGGGCGAGGCGGAGTTCCAGATGTTTTTTCAGCGCGACGGCCAACTCTTTCTCGAGGGAGGCGATGCGCTTTTCGTCGAGGAGGAACGCCGCGATTCTCGGAGGCATTTCGAGCCCTTCGACCATCTCCTTCATCCGTTCCTTGCCGTAGCGCGCCAGGAGGTACGCGGCCGATGCGCCGAGCACCCCGCCTACCGCCATTCCGACCGGGCCTGAGACCACGAGCGCTGTTCCGGAGCCGCCGCAGAGCAGCGCTCCTCCGGCGGCGAAAATTCCAAGGATGACTGTCCCGACGACGTCCAGCATGCCGTCCATTCCGGGTGATTCGAACGAAAGCAGCGGTTCCGCGGAGTCTTCCGGCGGGAAGGCAACGGACAGTTCTCTTCGCGGGAGGGCGATGCCGTTCAGGGAAAACCACTCGGAAAGGAGTTCGCGGGTTTCCTCGCGGATCCCTGCGAGAAGCCGGTGAGCCTGTTCCTCGAAATGCTTCTGAAAGACCGGCTCTGCGGCTGCTGTTCTCGCCTCGATCATGCGCCGCAGCGACTCCGCCGATCCGCCCGTTTTTCTGAAGTCCTCCAGAAGAGGGCGGATCTCTTTCCGGAAGAAGAGGTCTGTGACCAGCAGGGCCATTTTCTCCTCGATCCAGGCGCATCGTTTTGCAAGGGCGGGAGCGACCAGTTCTTCGAGGAAGCGGGGCAGTTCGTCCTTGAGGGCCTGTCGTGTTCGGGCGAACCGTTTTTTCAACGCGGGAAGAAGCGAAATGCCGAGGGAGATCACGGAATACGGGCGGTCACTCCGAACGATCGCCTGATCGTCCAGCCGTGGAAGCTCCTCCCGCAGAATGTCGCCTACAAAGGGCCAGAGGCTGCTCCCCCCGGCGAGAATTGCGAGCGAAATGCGCCCGGGCACGATCCCGCGCTCATGCAGGCCGGAGAGAAGGCTCTCCCTGAACCAGCCGAAGAGGTCGAACTCCTTCCACAGGAGCGGCTCGGCTGCCCGGCTGTACATTTCGTTCCGCTCCGGGATTTGATCCGACGGCGAGTGTCCGCTCTTCCGGATTGCGGAGAGCGTCTCCTCGTAAAAGTTCAGGAAGGAGTGGGACGGGCGGTATGACTCCCCGCGGCGCCGGAATTCTTCCCAGGAGAGGTCGACGAAGCTGCCGTATCCGTGCAGCACTTTCGAGACGGGCGCTCCCCGGTCGCGCGCCATTGACCGGGAGAAGAATTCCTTGACCTCCCGGCAGAGATGGGAGCGGACGAAGTAGGCGTCGCCCCTGGTTTCAAGGCTCGACTCCAATCCGGGATTCTGTTCCAGGAACCACTGGAAGAAGAGGTCGTCGAAAAGCCTGCCTCCAAGCAGCATGTCCCCCCATGAATGGACGATGCGTCCCCTCTCCAGGAAGGCGAAGTCGCACGTTCCCCCGCCGAAGTCGACGACGAGGACGCCTTCCAGGGCTTGGTCCACGGAGATGTCGCGCTGCCTCAGGTGGTGGAGAACAGCCCCCTTCGGTTCGTCCACGAGAAAGGGTGTGCCGAATCCTGCGCATTGGGCCGTCTCTTCGAGGGCCATGCGGAAAAGATCGTCCGCTTCGCTGGGAATGCCGAAAAGGACCTGTCTCGTCTTCGGTTCAACGTCCAGCCGCTGTTTGCGGGCATCGTACAGTACCGCGGCAAGAAAGTCGGCCGCGGCCGCCCGCGCTTCCTCCGAGCGGGCGAGGTCCGCCTTGAAGTTGGTGACGAGACGGAACTGAGCGCGCTCGGACGGGGCGGCCTCTCCGTATTCGTCGAGGGCGGTCTGGCCGACGAGAGGTTCCTTCCCGCGGCGATAGAGAATGGCGGAGGGAATACCGTCCTTCCCGTCGCCGAAGTCCACGCTGGTCGGAGAGGGATCGTCGGCGGGACACTTTGAGAAGTAGGTCTTCGTGGTGCCGAAGTCCACTCCGAGGACCGGTCTTCCGGTCATGACCGGCGCACCTTCCTGACGAGCCCCCTGGACAACACTTCGCCGTCTCTCAGGAGCGGTTCGCGTTCGACGCGGACTTCATCTCCGGGCTCGACGGAGCCGAACGGGGCGTACCGCTCAGCCGCGTCCTCACTCCACCGGAAGACGGCGGGAACAATTTCCGAGGAGAAGCCGAGATTGCGGATCTCTGTCGCGAGTTCGGCGATTCCGGCGGCCAGATCGCCGCAGGGAGCTCCCTCCAGCGAAAGAATGCGCGATGCCAGCGGAGAAAAGTCATCCCGGTTGTCATCATCCGCTGAGGGAATGGGAATCGCCGCTGCAAGAGGGGCGATTGTGAGCACCCCTTCGGCCCATGCCGAAAGGGCGCGGCGTACCGCATTCTCGTGTTGTTTACGGTCATAGCGGGTTTTTCTCTTCCCTAAGAGCAGCACGAGCGCGAGAAGGAGAGGGTAGAGAAAAAGCCGTTTCAGCGAAGTGTTTTTTTGCCGCAGGAGGGAGAATCCCCTGAGAAAGAGCGATCCTCCGCCCAGAAAACGAACTGCCTCCGCTACGGTCGCCATGCCGAGAAGCCCGGCGAGCAGCCGCATGAGGCGCCTGTTGCGGGGCAGTACGAGGGCGGCAAAGGCAGACGCCATCGCTCCGAGAGGGGCGCCGGCCAGAATTCCCGTGCCCCGGTCGCCGAGGACGGCCCAGGTGATGGGAGGAAGAACGAGCATTCCCGCCAGGGCTCCGATAGCCGCAGCGACCGCGACGCGAAGCGGAGGGATTTCCTCGGTGACTTCCGGTTCCGGAAGGGAGAGCGGAGGAATGATCTCCTCCATCCGAAGGAGAAGCAGCGCCCGGCGGTCTTCCGGAATCCGTCCGCCTGCGGCGTCGAGAAGTGCCGGAAGCGTCTCCCTGACGGCGGTTTCGGCGTTTCTGGAGGCGCTTTCATGGGTGACCCGATCCGGGATATCGTCCTGCGGAAAATCCGCAAAGTACGCAAGCATGCCCTTGGCGACGGCTTTTTCGCGGATCTGCTCCTGATCTTGTATCGTGACTGCAAGAAATTTTTCCGGTCTGCTCATGCGGACGCACTCCTTTTTGATCGCCTTTCAATAGAGTAGCGCTGATGATGCCGAAGAGCAAGCGTTTTTTCCGACGCCGATGAAAGAGTTACGGCACACGGAGTTTTCCAAATCAACGATGAGCGGACAGGCTTTATAAAGCCTGTCCGCTCATCGTTCCGGAAGAGGTGATGCAGTTTGTCGCTTCCCGTATATTTCCCGGGCTGTTCCGTGAAGCTCAGCTCCCTGTATTCGCCGCTTTTTCGGCGAAGGACTCGATAAACTCCCTTGAAGGCGCTTTCTGATCGTGGGACGAGACGTCGAGAATCAGCTTGAACAAGTCGACGGAGCGGGATTTCGCGATTTCTCTGAACATGGGAAGGAAGCTGGAGTGGCACCCGGCGATTCCAAGGACCAGTTCCACGGGAGGAATCGGGTTATGAAAATGTGCCTTCAGGGACGGCATGATATCGTTCTCGATGAGAGAGAGGAGCGCAAGCAGGTCGTACTCGGAGGCTGCCCCGTATCGCTGAAGCACGGCGATAATCGCTTCGGTGGGGATGTTGCCGACGCTGCGGGCCATTCCCATCACACCGCAGTCGATGGAATCCGCTCCCGCTCTCCATGCGGCGATGCCGTTCGCCACGGCAAGTCCGAGGTTGTTGTGTCCGTGAAATCCGACCGGGATCGAGACTGTCCTCCGCAATGCCTCGACGTATCCGGGCACGTCGTCGGGCAGCATGTATCCGGCGGAGTCCATGATCGTCACAGCCTGAGCTCCGGCTGTTTCTAGAATTTTCGCCTCATCCGCCAACTCTTCAGAAGGGAGGACATAGGCTTTCATAAGGCTGGTACGGACTTTCATTCCATGACCGCGTATCTCCTTGATCAGGTCGACTGCTTTGGAAGAGTCTCCCGCGTTGACCCCCACCCTTAGAAAGCCGAGGCCTTTTTCTGCGGCGAATGCGACACCCTTGCTCGTTGCGTACCGCGGCTGGCAGAACATGCCTATCTCGGCTTGGGAAAAATATGGGGCGGTGATCTCGATATATTCTTCATCGGACAGAGGGGCGACTTTAACGCCTCCCTCGTTTCCGCCCATGCCGCTGGAGTGTCCCATTTCTATGACGCGGATACCGCTTTTGATCAGGGCTTCAAGGATTTTTACCGTGATTTCCCTGGAAAAACCTGCACCTACGATGTTGCTTCCGTCCCGTAATGTACAATCGAGCAGTTCGACCATTATCGGATTCCTCCTGTTTTTCTTGTCATGTATGCTTCCTTTTGAACTCCCGCATGAGCGGGAAAATCACCGATATCGCAATCAACGCGATGATGAAGAGGCTGATCGGGCGGGACAGAACAGGGACCAGGCTTCCCCTGAAAAGCACCAGTGTGCGCCGCAGTTCGGCCTCCACCATCGGCCCCAGAACAAGAGCCAGGACGATGGGAGCCTGTGAGAAGTTGAAACGTTCCATGAAATAGCCCAGAAAACCGAAGCCCAGGAGCAGCCACACATCGAAGAAGTTGTTCCGTATCGCGTATGAGCCGATGACGCTGAGAACACAGATGAGCGGCCCGAGTATTTTGGTCGGTGTTTTGACGATCTTCACGAATTGCTTGGCGAAAGCGATCCCTATCACCCAGAACATGATATTCGCGACGAAGAGAGAGAGAATAAGGGTATAGGTGATCTCACCGTACTTGATGAAGAGGTTGGGCCCCGGAATCAGCCCTTGAATGGTGAGTCCGCCGATGAAAACCGCGGTGACCGCGTTGCCGGGGATGCCCAGTGTCAAGGCCGGAATGAGCGATCCTCCCGTGACGGCGTTGTTCGCGGCTTCCGGAGCGGCGACGCCGTTGAGGTTGCCCTTTCCGAACGATTCAGGCTCCTTGGAGGCTCTTTTCGCTTCGTTGTAGCTTATGAAGGATGCTATGCCCGTTCCGGCCCCCGGCATGATGCCGACGATCACCCCGATGATGGAGGAGCGGAGCATTGTCTTCCATGTTGACAGAAGGTCTTTTTTCTCCGGAAGAATCCGGTCGGAGATGGACAGGCTTTCCGCATTGGAGACGATTGTCTTCTGCTCGCTCGCCGAGATTTTAATTGCCTGGGAGAGGGAAAAAAGGCCTATCAGCGCCGGGAGAATGGGAATGCCGTCCAGAAGGGCGTCGTTGTTGAATATGAATCGGGGAAAGCCGGTGAAGTTATCCATTCCGGTGGTCGCGATGAGCAAGCCGAAGAAACCGGAGATGAGCCCCTTGAGATAGGAACCGGAGGAAACGCTTATAATGACGGACAGGCCGAACAGGCCCACGAGAAAATATTCGGAGGGGCCGAATTTAAGTGCCATTCGGGCGAGGAAAGGGGCTATGAAGAGGAGGGCGACGGCGCTGATGAGTCCTCCTATGAGGGAGGCCGTCGTGGAAATGCCGATGGCTTTTCCGGCGAGCCCCTTCTGTGTGAGAGGAAAACCGTCGAAGGTCGTGGCGATGGAGGCGTCCGTTCCGGGAGTCCGGAGAAGAATCGCGGTCAGAGAGCCTCCGTAGACGGAGCTGCAGTAAACGGCGCCCAGAAGCATGAGGCCGAGTTTTGCGTCCATGCCGAAAGTCAGCGGAATTGCGAGGGCGACTCCCATCGTCGAGGAGAGGCCGGGAAGCGCTCCGACCACCAGCCCCGCTATCGTTCCGAGAAAAAGCACCAGAATCGACTGCGGTTCGAACAGGTGCATCATCGCTGGAAAAAGAAATTCAGTCATTTTTTTCACTCCTCTCTTAAAAGAATATTCCTCCGGGAACAGGGATATGGAGCATTTTTTCGAAAAAAAAGTATACGATTGCCGGCGTCGCGAGGGAGATGATCGCAGCGACAAAGAGAGGGGCGGCTCTAAGGATTCCCATGAAGAGGAGCAAAAAGAGGGCGGTCGAGGAGTAAAAACCCAGCACCTGGATCGACGCGATGTATCCAAGGATGACTCCCATGACGAGAAACACCTTCGGCAGCGGCTCTTTCTGCATATGCCCGTCCGCTGTTTCCGGTGTTTTCCTGGAAAGAACAGTCCGGAGCGCGAACAGGAAGGAGACCGTCATCAGCGCGGAGCTGTATATCAAGGGGATCATTCTCGATTGCGCGGGATAATCCCACGCCTTTATAAACGCGGCAAGGCCGACACATATCGTCACTCCCGCAATGGCCACATCGGTTTTTTTCATCTGGCACCCTTCCTTTTCCTAAAGAGAACGCGAGGGGACGAAGCAAGAACGGATTCCCCCTCGCGTTCTTCCTTATTCCCGGTTGAACGCGCTCCCGAAATTCAGGAAAACTGCTATTTCGAAATCCAGGGAGACGTTTTCCACAGCTCCGACCAGAGTTTGTCCTGCTCCAGGAGAAGGTTCGTGAACTCCTCACCAGGAACGAAATCGATCGGCATGTTCAATTTCTTCAACTCCGCCTTATATTCGGGGTTCGCCACGATCTTTTTCATCGCGTTCACAAGCGTTTCGAGAGCTTCGGCCGGGATGTCCCCGGGAGCTGCGAAACCGCGGGAAGCCGTCCCCTGCATGACGGTCGGGAATCCAAGCTCGGCGAAGGTGGGGACGTCCGGCAGTTCGGCCGATCTCTTGCTGCTCTGGACCGCCAGGCCGCGAAGCTGTCCCGTGTTGATCATCTCCGCCACTTCCGAAACGTTGACTGCGAGGGCGTCGATATGACCGCCGAGAATCGCGGCCTTTGCCGGAGCGTCTCCTTCGAACGGTACGGGGTTCAGCTCGACGCCGGCCTGCTTCATGAACTCGGTGACTCCGAGGTGGTCCCCTGCACCGGCGCCTTCATGAGAGATCGAAATGTTGCCGGGATCTGCCTTGGCCGCCGCGATGAAATCTTCCAGAGTTTTTATGGGACTGTCGGGGCGCACGCAGAAAATTCCGGGATCCGTGACGACGTTGGCGATGCCGGCGAAGTCGGTGATCCTGTAACGAACAACGTCGGGTTGAACGATAGGATTCACGATGACACCGCTGAGGTTGATCAGGCCGATGGTGTATCCGTCCGGAACCGCCTTCGCGATCGCGGTGAAACCCACGCTGCCGGAAGCTCCCGGCCTGTTGACCACCACGAACGGCTGCTTCAGCTCTTCTTCAAGATACTTCGCCGTGACCCGGGCCAGGATATCGGTGCTCCCGCCCGCAGCATACGCAACGATCATAGTGACCGGTTTGGTAGGATATGCGGCGAACGCCGTTCCGGAAACAACCAAAAGCAACAGCACTGCAATAGCGATACACTTCTTCATGTTCTTTTCCCTCCTTGTCGACTTTCTTTGTGCGCCGAAAAGCGGTCAGGCGCCTTTTCATGGTCAGCGCGCTTCTTCTTTCAACCAGGATTTCCCGGATTCCTCACCTCCTCGCGAATACTCCGCAACCTGTTTCCGCGCTTCGAATTGTTCCCCTCCGCCGGAAGCCTTCCCTATTTCTTCCGTAAGAGCATCGTTATAAAAGACCTCCCAGCGCGCCGCGATATCGCTGAAGAGCCTTACTCTTTCGCGCGACGCCTCGCGATGCTTCAGGGCCACCGAGGTAGCGAGCGCATTGAGGAGCGCCATCACACCGACGTTCGAGTTGAAAAAACTCATGCTTTCGTACCCGGTCAGAAGGACGATATCCGCAAGTCTTCCCGTCGGCGAAAGATCGTTATCGGTTATGGCGATCACCCGGCAGCCCTGTTTGGAACCCTCACTTGCGGCGCGCACGGTGAACCGGCTGTATCTCGGAAGGCAGATCGAAAGCAGCACGTCCTCAGGAGAAAATCTTGAAAAACAGCTGATAAAATCCGACGACTCATGGCTTATGCATGTGACGTTATCCCGAATTTGCTTCATCACCCCGCAAAAATAGAGTGCGGAAGGGAATTGGGTACCCAAGCCAACGACGAAAACCTCTCGCGCTTCCGATATCATCCGGACGGCATTCTCAAAAGTATGGTCAGGGATATCCGAAAGGAGTTTCTCAACGTTCTGCAGATCTTTTTGAATGGAGTCCTGAAAGCGGTATTTTCCGCCGTTGGGCACTGCATGCTCCATTCGCGCCGTCGGGAGGAGCTTTTGACGAAGGTACTCCTGGACATCCTTCTGCATCCCGGAAAAGCCGGAATATCCTGTGTCGACAGCAGTGCGGGAAAGAGAGGATATGCTGATGCCGATCTTTCGGGCAAGCTCGTCTATGGAGAGAAAAGCCGATATCTCAGGAAAGTCGAGAATGAATTTCACGGCTTTTCCCCGGGCTCCTTTGAATTTTGGAAGGGCTTGCCTTAATCGCTTCATTATTTCGCCTCCTCTTATGAAAATATTTTACCATAAAGAGACGCTGAATGGAAATTAATTTTCAAACCTTCTCGAATGAGGAGAGACGCTATTTCTTTCTCGCGGCGGAACGGACTGAAAATCAGGGAAAGCGTTCTTTCCTGTACTATAATGAAATTCTATCCGGAGCGAAGACCGGTTTTAAAAAGTGAGGATTCTCGGAATCCGGGGCAATGCGAAGGACTTGAAAAAGAACGGCCGAGGAGGCATGTTCATGAAAATTGATCGAAAACGATTTTTTTCCGCAATACCGGTTTGGGCCTGGATGCTTCTTTTCGTCGTTCTGCTGGCTGTTTCCTTGGTGGAACACGATGCCCCGAGAAAGCCGGATGTGTCCCCTAAGCCCGATGATCCTGCAAAAACCGGGGCTCCGGCGTCCGTTCTGGCTGTCCGTGTTCTCGACGTGGGGCAGGGGGATTCCATCTTCGTCCGCTTTCCGGGCGGGGGAACGATGCTCGTGGATGCAGGGGGGAGCAACGCCGGGCCGAAAGTGGTCGAATCGCTGCGATCGCTGGGGGTGCGGAAAATCGATATTCTCGTGGCCACGCACCCCCACGAGGATCATATCGGCGGTATGCTGCACGTGCTGGACGCTTTTCCGGTCGGCAAGATATGGGACAGCGGATATATCCACGGCAGCAGGACGCAGCAGCGCTTCCTGGAGGCCGTAAAAGAGCGGGGGATTCGTTTCGGGCGCCCGAAGGGCGGATTTTCGGAGAAGAACGGAGGCGTCCTGATCGAAGTCCTCGCTCCGGTCAGCGAGATTACCGGCACTTCGTCGGATGCGAACAACAACTCGCTCGTTCTTCGCCTTTCTCTGGGCGCAGTTTCTTTTCTGCTCACTGCCGACATGGAGAAGGAGCAGCGAAGGAGCGTGGGGCGTTTTCCCGAATCCACAGTACTGAAGGTGAGCCATCACGGCTCGCGCAACGGGACGGATGCCCGTTTTCTCAACATGGTCCGTCCGAAGGTCGCCATCATCTCCTGCGCCGCCCGGAACCCCTACGGACATCCGCACACTGAGGTGCTGCTCTTCCTGGAGAAGGCGGAAGCGGAGCTGTTCACCACCATCGGGGGTGATGTCGTCGTCGAGACGGACGGGGAGACCTTCACGGCACGGAAGGAGACCGGAGAGAAGAAGGCTGTCGGAAAGCAAGCGCCGCTGTATGTAGGGAACCGCTCGAGCAGGGTGTTTCACCTTTCGAAGCCCGACGAAGAGCATCCTCAGGGAGAATCCGTCGTCTGCGGAGGGCTGCCGGCCGAGAGAAACCGCGTGTTCTTTCAAAGCGCAGGGGATGCGATCAAGGCGGGCTACCGGCCGTGCGGAAGGTGCTTCCAATGAGGGCGTTCGTGGATTCCGTCCATGAAGGAATCGCCAGAGTTCTGCTCGGTGACGACGAGTCGCTGGTCGTTCAGATGCCCGTTTCCTGGCTTCCTGAGGGGACTGCCGAGGGCAAGGTGCTCCGGGTGACCTGGGAGCTTGACGATGAGGGAACGAAGAGCGCGCGGCGGATCATTGCCGATCTTTACGACACGTTGGAGGACAATCCCTGAGAAGTTGAAAAAGCGGGCGAAGGGAGTCCCGTCCCTTCACCCGCCCGGTCGTTGCCGCTAGTTGGTGGCGGTGGACTCCGTGCCGTCGCTCCACTGGACGGTCACCTGGTATTTCGACGTTCTTCCCCGCTCGAGAATTCTGTTCCTGTCCTCGACGAAGAGCTGCAGCTTGTTCTGAGGAGGCGCCTTGAAGGAGACGGAGCCGTCGCTGTCGTTCAGCAGCCCTTTCCCCGGAGCGACGACCCCCACGAGCCAGCGCCGGTTTCCGGGAACGGTGTCCCAGGCGACGGAGGTACCGACCGCCTCCAGGATGACTGCCGTCGCATCGCCTCTCCCTTTGATCTGCAGCTCGAAAACCCAGTCGTTTTTGCCGCTTTTTCCCGGCGTTTCACCCGGACCCACGTAGTCGCTCCGCGTCGCTTGCCGGGGGGATGAAAGCGAGATTTCCCGTCTGCGGGGGCGTTCCGGCCGAACGATGATCTCTTCCGGCTCGTTCTGGTTCTCTATCTCCCTCGAAAGGTTCCTTCCGTCGTCGAACACAAGCGTGACGCGGGACCGGGTGCGTTCGTCGCCGAGCGAGTCGTTGTCCTCGATCCAGAGCTGAAGTTCGGTCGGCCGGGGAATCGGAACATGAACGGACCCGTCGTTTCTGTTCAGGATATTTCCGTTCGCATCGGTCACAGCGACGAGCCAATGCCCGTTTCCGGGTATGGTATCCCATGTTCCCGCTGGACCCGAGGTATTGGTGATGATGATTCCGCTGATCGTTCCGGGTGTCTCCACCTTCAGGTCGATCTTCCAGTCAGGCTTCCCGTTGCCTTGGCGGTTCTCGTTCCTTCCGACGAGATCCCGGTTTCCGACGCCGGTCAGTACCGCCGATCCCGCGAAGAGATCTTCATCCTCCGCGGGAGTATCGGTTTCCCTCTCGATTTCTTTTGTGAGCACCGTTCCGTCGGAGAATACCAGCACCGCTTCGAAACGCGAACGGCCGCGGGCAAGCGCGCCGGTATCGGTCAGCAGAAGTTCGAGGTCCGATTCGCCGTCGAGAGGCGCTTCGACGGTTCCGTCCGACTTGTTGAGAACCTTGTTCCCCATCCTTACCGCGACAAGCCACGCGCTATTGCCCGGAAGAGTGTCCCATTCCGCCTTCTCGCCTTCGACACTGCGGACGGTGACACCGGTCAGGACGCCTTTTCCGCGGAGGGACACCCGGGCGCTCCGGTCGAGCACTCCGTCCCCGTGCATCTGTTCGTTCGGTCCCGTGATATCCCGTGTTCCCTGCCCTGTCCATCGGGCGGAGAGGATCTGGATCGTTGTCTTGTCCGGAATTACGGAGGGAGGAATGTCGACTGTTCCCCTGCTGTGAGAGCCGTCCATGAAATGCGCCGTTACGGTGAATCTGCCGCCCCTCGCTATGGATCCGTCGTCGTGAACGGTAAGTTTAATGCCGGTCGCAAGAATGAAAACTGTCATTGTCATCGTTCCGTTGCTTTCGACAATCACCCTGCCGCTCGCATCCTGTACTCTTATTCCGGGTATCCTGTTGCCGGCCGTTGTATCCCAGGCCGATTTGCCGTCCTCGCTCTGGATCGTGAAGCCTGAAATGGCTCCTGCTCCCGATATGTTGACAGTAAATACGGCGTCCGGCTTGCCGTCGGGAACGGCGCTCTCTCCGGGGCCGAGTACGTCCTCGAGAAAGCCGTTGAAGACGATGCTCTGGATCTCTCCCATCGCCGCAAGACCGGCCGACGCCGCGGCGAGTATGAATACTGCTGTAAGCGCTATCCGAAGCGTGTTGCTTCTCAATGGAATCAACTCCTTTTTCGGTTTCTTGACGAGATCAGGATAATCGGAAAGGAAATCCGTCAGCATCGGAGGCAGCCGCCGGTGGAGCGGAAGGAAAGATCCGTATTGCCGTTCCTGAAACTCGTCTCTTCGAGCTTCGTCTCTTATGGGCGAAGTTTACGTCTTTCCAATATAGTGTAGCATATTGAGACGAAATAAGCCCGCTTTCAGAGAGTGATTTTTACAATGTATCCTTTTCTCCATCTCTTGAACGGGTTGCGTTTTCAGGAAAAATGAAGGAGCTGCGGGGTGTTCAGGGTATCTTTGATTTGCCGGGAACGCTGCGGAGGCCGCTTTTTGGAAGAGGCGGCCTCCGGATTCAATTATAGAGTGTCCTTGCCCTGTCCTTTCCGGAAGAGGTGGCAGGCAACCAGGTGCCTCTCGGTTTCCTTCCCGGAGGAGACGGGCTGATGGAGCAGGGGCGGGGTTTTTTCCCGGCAGATGTCCATCGCGTATTCGCACCTGGCTGCGAAGCGGCATCCGGGGCGGGGGTTGATCGGGCTGGTGATCTCACCCTTGATGATCTTGATCTCCTTGTTGCGCATGGAGATGTCGGGTTCCGGAATGGCGGACAGGAGCGCCTTCGTGTAGGGGTGCATGGGGTTTGCGAACAGCTCGTCCGAGGAGGCGTGCTCGACGCACTGCCCAAGGTACATCACCACGATCTCGTCCGAGATGTGCTTGACGACGGAGAGGTCGTGTGTGATGAACATGTAGGTCAGTCCCCTGTCCTCCTGGATGTCCATCAACAGGTTGAGTATCTGGGCCTGGATGGAGACATCCAGTGCGGATACCGGCTCGTCGCATACGATGAACTCGGGATCCAGCGACAGGGCCCTTGCGATGCCGATACGCTGGCGGCGGCCTCCGTCCAGCTCGTGCGGATAGACGCCGGCGTAGCGCCGGGCAAGCCCCACGGTGTCCATCAGCTCGGCGGCCCGCTGAAAGGTCGCCATTTTGCCGCGATGCGTCCTGTGAACAAGCATGAACTCCGCGATGATCTCGGCGACGGACATTCGGGGATTGATGCTGGAATAGGGATCCTGGAAGATGATCTGCATCTTCTTCCGCATTTCCTGCATCTTCCGGTGTTTGTACTTGAGGATGTCTTCTCCTTTAAAAAGAATCCGTCCTTCGGTGGCGTCCAGCAGCCTGAGGATGGTGCGTCCCAGCGTGGACTTGCCGCAGCCCGACTCGCCCACCACACCCAGCGTCTTTTTGACGGGGATGGAGATGTTGACGTCGTCGACCGCGTGCAGCATTCCTTCACGGACCTTGAAATATTTCTTCAGATTTCTCGTCTCGAGCAGAGGAACGGCGTTTGTCGTCGGTTCCGTCCGTTTCATTCTACGCCTCCTCCTTTCGCCAGTTTTCCCGTCCCTCGAACAGGTGGCAAGAGATCAGGTGCGTCCCGTTGCGGTAGATGCACGGAGGTTGCCGGTCGCAGATCTCCATCTTGAGCGGGCATCTCGGAGAAAAGTTGCACCCTTCAGGAAGGTGCGTGGGATCGGGCATCAGGCCCGCGATCGGTGTCAGCCGGCTGGTCTTGCTTCGCAGATTCGGAATGGAGCCGAAGAGCCCCGTCGTGTAGGGGTGATGATCGGACGAGAGATAGATGTCCTCGGCGGTCCCCATTTCTATAATCTCTCCCGCGTACATCACCGCCACGTTGTCGCAGGTCTGGGCCACGATGCCCAGGTCGTGGGTGATCATGATCATGGCGGTACCGAGCCGGTCTCGCAGTTTGCGTATCATGCTGATGACCTGAGCCTGGATCGTCACGTCGAGAGCTGTGGTCGGTTCGTCGGCGATGAGGAGCTGAGGCTCGCACGCAAGCGCCATCGCGATGACGACGCGCTGTTTCATCCCCCCCGAGAACTGGTGCGGATAATCGTGTTTGCGGGAGGGGGGGATGCCCACCATCAGCAGCACCTCGTCGACGCGCTTCCGGATATCCTCCGGCGTCTTGTTGTCCCTGTTGTGAAGCTCCATCGCCTCGGCGATCTGCTCTTCCACGGACATGACGGGGTTGAGACTGGTCATGGGATCCTGGAAGATCATGGAGATCTGTTCGCCCCGGATCGACCGCATCTCGGATTCAGGCAGATCCAGCAGGCTTCTTCCGTCGAAATCGATGCTGCCTCCGGTGATGCGTCCGGTCTGTTCAGGGAGCAGGCGCATGATGGTCAGAGCCGTGGTCGTCTTTCCGGCTCCGGTCTCGCCCACAAGGCCGAACGTCTCTCCTTTTTTCAGAGAGAACGTGATGTTGTTGACGGCATAGACCGTTTCAATGTCGCTCCTGTACTCCACGGAGAGATTCTGTATCGATATAAGATGATCCGTCATAATTCGAGTCCTCCGTCTTACGTTCTGAGACGCGGATCCAGCGCGTCACGCAGGCCGTCGCCCAGGATGCTCATTGAAAAGGACGCGACGCAGATCATGACGCCGGGAAAAAGGATCAGGTGCGGGGCCGTGCGGAGGAACTCCTTCCCTTCGCTGACCAGCGCGCCCCATTCCGGCTGCGGCGGGTTGATTCCGAGTCCGAGAAAGCTCAGGGTTGCCGCGATCAGGATCATGGAGGCGACGTTCGCCGTCGTCTGGACGATGATGGTTCCCACCGCGTTGGGAAGCACGTGCTTGATCAGAATACGCAGCGTGGAGGTCCCTCCCGCGCGGGCGGCCTCGATGTACTCCTGCTCCGCGATATTGAGGACCGAGGAGCGGACGATCCGCACGAACCCCGGAATGTTGGTCAGCGCGATGGCGATGCAGATGTTGACGATTCCCGATCCCAGCGCCGCGACCATCGCCATCGCGAACAGGATGGACGGGATGGCGGAGAAGATGTCCAGGGCGCGCATGACGAGGTCGTCCAGCTTGCCACCGACGTAGCCGACCAGCGCGCCGATCATGCTGCCGACGACGAGCGTTGCGAACGCCGTCGAGAAAGCGATGGTCAGCGATACCCTCGCGCCGTGAATGCATCGCGCGAAGAGGTCGCGCCCGTATCCGTCGCAGCCGAACCAGTGGGTGGCAGACGGGAGGGCGAGCTTTTGTCTCAGGTTCATTTTCAAGGCCGTCTCGTAGGGAACGATGAGGTCCGCGAAAACGGCTATGAGGATCAACACGCTGATGACGGCCAGGGCGAACATCGCCAGGCGGTCTTTCTTGAGTCTGCGCCACACTTCCTTCCAGCGGCTCTCTTTTTTGAAGATCGCCGCGTCTACCGTTATTCGGGTCGTCGAGGAGTTCATCTCATCGCCTCCCGCCGGAATATTTCGCTTTGATCCTCGGATCCACGAAGGCGTACGAGAGGTCGACCGCTAAAATAACAAAAGAGAAGACGACGGCGAAGATGATGATGCCTCCCGTGACCACGGGAACATCTTTCTGCCGGATGCCGGAGACGATGAAAGAACCCAGTCCGGGCAGGCCGAAAAGTGTTTCGGTGGCGATCGCGCCGCCGATGAGGATGCCGAAGCTGTTGCCGGCCACCGTGATGACGGGCAGGAGGGCGTTCTTCATTGCGTGTTTCCAGATGACCAGGCGTTCGCTGGCGCCCTTTGCCCTGGCGGTCCGGACGTAGTCCTGGCGTATGGTCTCGAGCATGCTGGAGCGCGTGAAACGCAGCTGCCGTCCTCCGTAGGGCAGTCCGAGCGCGATCATGGGCATGACATAGCTTCGCCAGCTCGCGATGCCCGTGGCCGGAAACCAGCCCAGCCAGAGCGAGAAGATCAGCATGAGCACCAGCCCTATCAGGAAGGCGGGTTGCGATGCCATCAGCAGTGCGATACCTGTCGGTATCCTGTCGAAGAGCGTGTTTTGTTTCACCGCGGACAGCACTCCCAAGGGGACCCCGAAGACCAGGGAGAAGAATATCGCGTTGAAGGCAACGATCATGGAGATGGGGAGACGATTGGCGATCTCCGTGATGACCGGTCTTTTTGTCGCGTAGGATGTTCCCAACTCCAGACGGAATACCGCGTCGTACATGTATTTCCCGTACCGCTGCAGGAGAGGCAGGTTGTAGCCGAGCTGCTCGTTCATCATGTCGATCTCCTCCTGGCGGGCGCCTGCGCCCAGCAGGCTGGAGCCGGGATCCCCCGGAATCATGTCGATGATGACGAAAATCAGAAAAGATACGCCGATGACGATGGGAATCATCATCAGCAAGCGCTTGACGATAAAACGATGCACATGAACACACCCCTTTTGACACTGATTCCAATCCCGGATTTGCCGCTTTCATTCAGAGTCGGATTCGATTCGCTGGCTTCCTCGCGTCGGGCGGAAGACGCCGCGGAGAGAATTTTTGCAAGATGGCGGAAGGACCGCATCGTCCTGTCCGCCATCCGTCATGGTGGGATCGTTTGAATTCCCGAATCCGCCTATTTTCTTATTTCGCCCAGGACCACTCGTAAACCTGCGGGTAGTTGGGGTAGTTCACGGGAATCTTCAGATCGGGCGTCCACACGTAGGGCTGCACCTTATGGAAGACGGGCAGCATGGTGGCGGTTTCGGCGATCCAGTCCGAAAGCTTGCTGTAGATCTTCTGCCGTTCGGCGACGTCCGAAGTTGCGATTCCGGCGTCCCACAGGGCGTCAAGCGTCTTGTAGTCGAACTTGTCTCCCTCGTACTTGACGTAGAACGAGCCAACCGACTTGGTGTAGGAGTACAGTCTCGCGCTTTCGTAGTCGCCGTTGGGCGAGAATCCCGTGCAGAGCAGGTTGAATCTCTGGGAGCGGGACATCTCGAGGTTCGTTCCGGAGTCGAGGCGGTTGATATCGACGGTCAGGCCGATGTCGGCCAGGTTGCTCTGAAGCACCTGTGCCATTTTCTCGAAGTAGCCGCCGGCAGAGCAGTTGATGGAACCGAGGTGCGTTCCCTTTGGGTAGGCGGATTTCGCCACGTACTCCTTGGCCTTCTCCGGATCGTAGTTGTAGACGATACCGGTAGTCGGCGCACCGGTGTTCTGGGCGGGAATCATGAAGTCGGCTTCGACGGCGTGCCCGTCGTAGCACGCGATGTTCATTGCCTCCTTGTCGATCGCGTAGGCGATGGCTTTGCGGATATTGTCGTCGTCAAGCGGAGCATTCAGGTGGTTGATGGCCACGAACGAGATGTGGTTCGAAGGGACGAGTTCCGTCTTGAAGGCGGGATTTGATGTCAGCGCGCTCCAGTTTGCGATGGGAGCGATATACCAGTCGAGTTCGCCCGCTTCGAAGGCGATCAGTCCCGCGGAGGCCTCGATGATCGGAGCGTAGCTGATTTTCTTGATCGCGGCTTCACCGCGGTAATAGTCGGGGAAGGCCTCGCAGGTCCAACCGACGTCGTGCTGCAGGTGCGTGAAGTAGTAGGGGCCGGTGCCGGCGAGAGTAAGCTTCGTGCCGAATGCGTTGCCCTGCTCCTCGACTTCTCTCTGACTGACGATCTTCACCATCGTCTGGCTGTTGATGAAGGCGGCGTTGGGTTGCTGCAGTTTCACCACGACGGTATAGTCGTCGGCGGCCTCGACATCGGCAACACCCGCCAAATAGCTTCTCACCTTCGGGTTGCCGGAGGCGCGCTTCAGGGAGAAAACCACGTCGGAGGCCTTCAGTTCGTCGCCGTTGTGGAACTTCACGCCCTTGCGGATCTTGAACGTGTAGGAAAGATTGTCGCCGCTGATGGAATAGCTCTCGGCGATACGGGGCAGGTACTCGCCCGTTGCCTCGTTCTGCGAGTAAAGGGGTTCGAAGACCTGCATGAGGACCATTTTATCCTGAATGTTGATCGTCGAATGGGGATCCACCGTTGTGAGAGGCGCAAGCGTGCTCAGGCGAAGCGTGCGGACGTCCGCCGAGAAAGCGGCGCCGCTTGCCGCGAGAATCATCAAAGCTACCAGGAACAGCGCTGAGAGTCTGCAATGCTTTTTCATACTTTTCCTCCTTACGAGATGTCGGCGTAAAGAATCGGACACCGGGGCGGGTTCAAGGCTCGCGGCGAAGATCCGCCGCGACGCCCCGAAGAGCGTTCCGCGAATGAACGATTCTGCTGTTTCCGCTCGCGTATCGAGCGGGCTGGGCTTTGCGCGCGGCTCGTATAACCGGGAGAACCCGACGTCATCGTCGGTGTGGACCCATTATCCGAGCGCGGGTGAATCGTCGTCTGGTGCGTCTCTGTCTCTTTCGCCATCGATCCGGAACCCGGAAATCCCCCCTTTTTGCCCGTGTTGCGGAATGTTACCGCAAACGGCTTCTTCTCCGTTGACTTGGCCCGCAACGCGGCGTGTTTCTCCTTTAGAGTGATTCAAAACGCTGGGCCGCCGCGTTGAGGCAGACGATCAGCCCTTTTCTGGAAGAGCCGTGATATCTTTTTTCAAAGGAGTCGACAAGAAGGTCGAGATCCTTTGAGAGGCTGCGCCCGACCAGCATGTCGTGTACGAACCGGGTGGTGATGCCGCAGATCGAGTTGATCTCGGCGTCGACGATGATGCCCGTCTCCTTCTCGACGACGATGCCAAGAATTAGGACTCTGTGCCGGTTCGCTATCGGGTTTTGAACGGACGTCTGGGCGGATTCACAGATATACACCGTGTTTTCCGGATAGTGCGCCAACGAAATCAACACCTTTCCTAAAAGTGAAGACGATCTGTCAGGAGAGGATGACCTCCGCCCGGTTGCCCTCGATCGTGAGCTTCGTTCCGTACGGGGCGGAGAGTTCGGCCAACTGATCGAGTATGGAAGAGTCCTTCGCCGGGGCAGGCCAGCCGCTGCGGCTCCTGGGCAGCCCGAACCCCAGCTCCGTTGCCAGAAGTGTCAGCTTGGTCAGCGTGCCGTTCTCCATTTCCCAGTAGGGGATATACGTTTCAAAGGCTTCCTGCTTGGTCTGCAGGCCCCTTGTGAAACCCGCGTCGCGCGCCTTGAAGAGATCGTGCATGGTCGCGTCCGAAGGAAGCTGGTAGAGTTCGAAATAGTCGGCGGGTTGCTTGGGGATGTTTTCGTTCTGCAGCACGAAGTCTCCGAGGGAGTAGAAGATGGGGCAACCCTTGTATATCTCAAGGGCCCTGATGACGTGAGGGCCGTGTCCTACGACGGCATGCGCCCCGCAGTCGATGCACCGGCGGGCGAACTCCTCCAGGAATTCGGCGCCCTCACTCTTCACGGCGCCGCGCATCTCGTGACCGTGAATGGAGATGACGATATAGTCTGCCTGCAGGGCGGCTTCGTAGATCGCCCGTTCGATCCGCGCCATGTCGCCGGGGTGGACGGAGGTTTTCTTCCCTGTCTTTTCGCCGACCTCGAACTTCAGGGCATCGAACTCGAAGACGTTCTCTGGCAGAGGCGGGAGATACCCCTCGGCACGGATCACCTCGTTCTGAGCGTTCATCTGGGTTGCGTCCGCGATTTCCTTCAACGCCTCCGCGTATTTCGGATCCACGGTATAGGTGACGTTGTGGCGGAGTCCGTTCACGCCCGGACGGCCGATGATGGAGTGCGAGGCGTTGCCGGCCATGGCCGCGAGATTGAAGCTGGAGGTCGCGGCGATAAGGGCCGCCCGCCCGCTTTCGCAGTCGATATAAGCGGGAGCGGATGCCTGCTGCATGTTCAGGCCGACTCCGCTGGACGGCAGTCCCGCCTTGCGGAGGTTTTCGAGGGTTTTCTCCACTCCTCCGTAGGAAAAGTCCAGCGTGTGGTTGTTGGCGAAGGAGGTGATGTTGAATCCGAAGCGTTTCGCGTCCTCCAGCGCTTCGGGGGGTGCGCAGAGGTAGCTGCCTCCATTGTACTGCGAACCGTAGGACTCGTAGTTGTGAATGGTGGTCTCCAGGTTGAAGAAGCGCATGTCGCCCTTCGATATTTCGGAAACAATCTCCGAGAAGCCCGGATAATCATGTGGCAGCCGCCGTTGCACCAACATATCGCCGACTGCTGTGAAGGACATTCTGGTTGACATGATGTAACCCTCCATCTTCTGTGTGTGTATGCCGTTCTTTGATTTTCTGAAGAACTTCCCGGGAAAAACGTTCTTCACCTGAAAAACGCCGAAGGCTTCAGGGAACATGTTGCGACCGGATGAATCCGGAATCCTGAAAAATAAAAAAGGTAGATAGCCCAACTGAAAATAGCTGGACTTCTACCTTGATGAAGTCGAAGGCAAACTTCGACCTCGAAGGTGACATTCTATTGTCATTTTTCCGTCTGTTGCGGTTTGACCTTGTTGTAGGCATCCTTTACAGCGATCGTGAGCATTATTTTCGAGTCTCCGCTGTAGCGCTCCCGAATTTCGGCCATGATCGCCTCACGGTCCGAATAGATGCTGCGGCCTACCATGATGTCTTCCAGGAAGCGGCTTGTAATCCCCAGCACACTATCAATTTCCGCGCCGACAATCTCGCCGGTCTCAGGATAGAAAGTTATGGAAAGAAAAAGAATGCCGTTTCTGTATACTATAGGATTGGCGCTGTTTATCCGCGCTGTACCGGTTACGTAGCTGTGAGTTTTTTCTTTCACATGGTCACCACATGTGATAAATGTATAATTTCGATTTTAAGTCTATACTACCCCCGTAAAATTGTCAATATGTCCTAAAAAATCTTCGGATCGATATCAGTGTTTTTGAAACAATGCGCTGAATATATGATAGGAATATAGAATTGTGTTTTTTCTTTGTATATGCATAGATCAAAAGGTATTTTTTTAACTCGATACCATATTGAGAGAGGTTGTATAGAGAGAAAATACGCCTTCTCAAGAAAGCGCCGGCTCATGAGCATATGATAAAACGGGGAGGGAGTTCCGCTCTCCCCGTTCTATTCATGGCTCACTACGGCTTCAGGAGAACTTTCAGGCCTTCGCGGCTTTCGATGAGATCGAATCCTTCCTTCCACTCTTCCAGCGGAAGCTCGTGCGTGATGAGGGCGTCGAGGGGCATCTGTCCCTGTCCCATGAGAACCAGGACCTTTTCCCAGATGTCCCACGAGTGGCTGAAGGAACCCTGGAGCGTCACGCCCTTTGAAAGCAGGGGGTCGAGGCTGAAATCCACCGGTTTCGGGCCCCATGCGACCTTGTTGATGATCCCGGTCGCCATGACCAGTTCCATCGAGAGTTTCAGCGTGGCGGCCGGGCCGGCGGCGTCGATGACGGAGTCGAATCCGTATCCTCCGTTGAACTTCGCGGCGACGCCCTTCGGGTCCGAGGAACCGTCGAGCAGGTACGTTTCGGTGGCTCCGTAGCTTTTGGCGATTTCAAGGCGCTTCTCGTCTCCGGGAGCGCCGAAGACGGCGATATGGCTCGCGCCTGCCAGCTTTGCCATGTGGGCGCACAGAAGGCCGATGGGACCCGGCCCCAGGACGGCGACGCAATCGCCTGCCTTGACGCCCGTCTTCGCGATGACGACGTTGTAAGCCACGCAGACGGGCTCGGTGCAGGAGGCATCCCTCAGGGATACGGATTCCGGAACGGCGTGGAGGATTCGTTCGGGGACGCACACGTACTCGGCGAAGGCGCCGTCGACGCCGAAACCGTACCCCTTCCGCTCCCGGCAGAAGCGGTAGTTGTTCGTCTTGCAGAGGACGCACTCGCCGCAGAAGCGGGCGTGGGTCTCCGCCGTGACACGGTCTCCCGCTTTCCATTTTTTCACGCTTGCGCCGACCTTTTCGATCGTTCCCGAGAACTCGTGTCCCAGTATGATGGGTACCGCCATAGGGTAGGAGACCTGGTTGTGGTACATGTGGGGGTCGCTTCCGCAGATGCCGATGTAGGCGACCTTCACGAGGACGTCCGACGGGCCGGTTTCGGGTACCGGGACGTCCCGTACTTCCGTGTTGCCGTCTTCTCTCAGATATTTTACAACAGCTCGCATTGTGCGTTCTCTCCTTCTCGCCGCCGGATAGCGGAGGCGGCAGTTCTGTTTGTTATTCGACGGAGAGTTCCTCTCCGTCCGCAAGGGCGGCCTGTTCGGCGTAGTACTGACGTGCCCGTTTCACTCCCGTCCAGATGAGCCATGCGATGCAGAGCAGGAGCAGTAGGCCGATGGGGCGTTCGAGAAGCGGCATGATGGCTCCTCTGCTTTGCTGTAGCGCCCTGCGGAAGCTGGTGTCCGCCAGGGGTCCGAGAATAAGTCCGAGTACGAGGGGCGCAAGAGGGTAGTCCATCTGGCGCAGCACGTACCCCAGGACGCCGAAGGCCAGCATGAGGTAGACGTCGAAGATGCGGACGCCCCCGGCGTAGGCTCCGATGACCGTGAGCGGCATGATGATCGGGAGCAGGATCTCCCGCTTGATCTTCAGGATCGCAACCATCGGCTTCGCGAGCGTGAGCCCCCAGAAGAGCATTGCGAAAGATCCGAGAATGAGCAAGGCCGCCACGAGCGGGAGGAAGCCGGGGTTTTCGAAGTTGAGCATGGGGCCGGGGCGGACTCCGTGAAGCCAGACGGCGGCAAGAAACATCGCCGAAGGGGGACTGCCGGGTACGGCGAGCGTGAGCAGCGGAATCATCGCGCCTCCGATGACGGCGTTGTTCGCCACCTCGGAGCAGATGAGTCCTTCGTAGCTGCCCGTGCCGAACTTGTGCCCCTGCTTGGAGCGCCTCTTTCCCACATCGTAGGAAAGCCAGCTTCCGATATCCTCTCCGGCGCCGGGAATCGCGCCGATGACGACGCCGATGATTCCTGAACGCACAGCCGAGGGGATGAGGGGAATGAATTCCTTCATCGGCGGAATGACCTTTCCGACACGGCCGTCTATCTTGTAGGCCACGTTCTCCTGCAGCACGGCCAGGAATTCGGAGACGCCGAAGACGCCGATAAGTGCGGGAATAAGGGGGATGCCTCCCTTCAGCTGAAGAAAGTCGAACGTCAGGCGGGGGTAGGCGAAGATCTGCTCCATCCCCACCATTGCGGCTGCGAAGCCGAGGAAGCCGACGATCCATCCCTTGAGAGGGTCCTTTCCCGCCGAGAGGGTGCCGCAGATCATGATGCCGAAGAGAGCCAGCAGAAAGAGCTCCCAGTGGCCGAAACGCAGCGCGATCTTGTAGACGAGGGGAGAAAGGAAGACCATGACCATAATGCTGAAGAACGTGCCGACGAACGAGGCGATGAGTCCGGTTCCGATGGCCAGGCCGCCCTTTCCCTGTTTCGCAAGCGGGAAGCCGTCCAGGCAGGTGGCCGCGGCCGAGGGAGTGCCCGGAATGTTGATCATGATCGCCGCGTTCAGTCCTCCGGATACTGCGCCGATATAGACCGCCAGGAGGAAGGCGACGGCGTTTTCCAGCGGCATTCCGTAGGAGAGGTTGATGAGCAGCGCGAGGGCCATGGTTGCGGTCAAGCCCGGTATTGAGCCGACAAGAAGACCGAGGAGACTGCCTCCGAAGATCAGTCCGAGGATGGTGGGGTTGAGCGAACCCAGAAGGGATGTCCCGACCTGAACAGCTTCATCCGCGAGAAGATGCAGGATTTCCATAGACTCTCCCTCCCTTTACGGCATAGGAATCCGGAAGAGATCCCGGAATGCGAATGTGATGGCGTAGGCCGCCAGAAAGGAGACAAGGAGTATCCAGTGGAGCTTCATCGCCTTGAGGTAGAGAAACGTCACCAGAAGATACCCTGCCGTGCTCCAGACAAAGGGAACGTAGCCGAGGGTCGCCACGTAGGCGACGATCATGAGCAGAAGAATTGTTCCCTTGCGCACTCTCGGCGAGGTGAAGAAGGTATGGAGGTGTTCCCTGCCGAGAACATGGGAAGCCTCGTACCATCCTCCGCGTTTGGCTGCTGAACGGAGGAGAAGAAGCCCCAGAAGGATGAAAACGCCTCCTAGGATGAGCGGAAAAAGTCCCGGCGAGACGAGCAGGGAGTTGTTGAACACGCGCATCCTCAGGGCGGCGATGGTGAACGCCGCCCCGAAGAGCACCAGGCAAACGGCCGAAATGAAATCGGCCCCGGATCCCTTGTAGACTTTTCGAGTCATTCTACTTCGTCAGCTTCTTCTTCTCAGTCTCCCAGTCCCAGTCGGCCAGCTTGGGAATGTTGAAGTCGGCGGGGGATTTCTCCGCCATTCCCGCGTTGTAGAGCACCCAGGAATAACCGGAGATCTGGAGGGAGAGGAAGCGGTCCGCATCGTCGCCGGTTAGGCCGACTATGTTGAGGCCCTTCTTTTTCGTGTACTCCGCGATCTCGGGCTGCTTGATGGCCCAGAGGAAGGCCTCGGTGATCTTGTCTTTGATCTCCTGCGGCGCGTCGCGGCGGATGCAGATCGGCCACGTCTCGCTGAGGTCAGGGATCTTGTCGCTGCCGGGAAGGACCTTTACGATCGGGTCGATGGTGATATCGTCGGTGATCTTCATCGGCTCCTTCATTACGACGGTGACGGCGCGGATCGAGCCTGCCTGCGCCATGTCGATGGCGGATGAGAAGGTGACGATGCCGACTTCGACTTCACCAGCTAGGACTGCCGTGGCAACGTTCCGGTCGCCGTCGGAGGTGACGTAGTTGATGTCGCCGATTCCCGCCACTTCGGCGATGGCCTGCATGATCACGTGAGGACCGTTGCCGAACCCGGAGATGCCCATGTTGATCGAGCCTTCCTTGAGCGCCTTGACGACATCGTCGAAGGTTTTCAGGTTGCTGTTCGCGCCGACGAGGATCGCAGCGGGTCCCTGGAACGGGTGCCAGGATGTCCACTCCTCCCAGCCCGAGTCGGAGGTTTCCTTGATCTTGAAGCCGCCGAAGCAGCCGGAGCCTGTTGCGAACATGGTGTAGCCGTCCCCGGGAAGCCCGAGGACGTGCTCCGCGGCGACCGCGCTGGCGGCGCCGGGCATGTTGGCGACGTTGATGGTTTCGCCCAGGTACTTGGACATGAGGGCGACCATCGGGCGGACTGATGTGTCCGTGCCGCCGCCGGCGCCGAAGCCGACGATGACGGTGGGTGTTCCCTTTTCCCAGATCTTGCCGGAGGCGAAGGCTCCTCCGGTGAGCACGAGTGCGAAAACAAGGGCGACTGCGATTATTGAAACGAACTTCTTCACAACGATCACTCCTTTTGATTTTGAAAGGCTGTGGTTCTTGTGGTTCCGAAGCTTTTCGTTTACCGCACAAAGGCCTTGTATTCCATTTTTTCTCCGGTTCATCCCCCCTGACGTGCGTTTTGCGGCCTGTGGCCCGCTGCTGTTCATTTCTTCAGTGAAAGGCTGTTCAGCTTTTCATAGAACAATCCGAGCGCTCCGTGGTCAAGGGTTTCGTGCCCTTCTCCGGCCAGGTTCTGGAACATCTCCATGAGCTGCGCCGCGAGGGGCATAGAGATATGGAGCGAACGGCTGGTCTCCAGGACGTTGGTGAGATCCTTGATGTGCAGGTTGATCCGGAACCCGGGATTGTAACGTCCCTCGAACATCCGGGGCGCCTTGTCCTCCATGCACTGGCTGCCTGCAAGGCCGCCGCGGATGGCGTGGAAGACCTTTTCGGGATCGACTCCGGCCTTTTTGGCAAAAGCCATCCCTTCGGCCACAGCGGCGATGTTGATCGCCACGATGGTCTGGTTGACGAGTTTCGTCGTCTGTCCTGCACCGAGATCACCGACGAGCGTACTCTTGCCCATGAGTGCGAGAAGATCCTTGACCTTCTCATATGCCGCTTCACTGCCGCCGACCATGATGGCCAGCGTCCCCTTCTCGGCCTTCTCCTGGCCGCCGCTGACGGGTGCGTCGAGCATCTCCGCGCCTTTTTTCGCGAGCTCCGCTCCGAGTTCCTGGCTCGTCAAGGGAGCGATGGAACTCATGTCCACCACGATCTGTCCCGCCTTTGTTCCCTCCAGAATGCCGTTCTTGCCGCCGACAACTTCCCTGACATGGGGTGAATTCGGCAGCATCGTGACGATCACGTCGGCCTTCTCCGCAACGTCCTTCGGGGACGATCCTCTTTCCGCTCCCGCCGCGACAAGCTCATCGACCGCGGAGGCGACCACGTCGTAGACGACGAGCGAGCGTCCTCCGGCAAGCAGGTTCTTCGCCATGGGTTTTCCCATGATACCAAGTCCGATAAATCCAATTTTGTTCATCAACAGCACCTCCAGTGTGATTGTTTCCTAACTTTTCAGAAGCTCTTCCGCCGCCTTTGCCACGGCCTCTTTGGTCAGTCCGTAATGGACAAGAAGCTCATCGTAGCAAACGGCGGATTGCCCGTACCGGTCTGCGATGCCCACCATCCTCATGGGGAATGGGGCCTCGCACAGGGTCTCCGCGACGACGGAGCCCAAGCCTCCGAGAACGGTGTGCTCCTCGCACGTCACGATGCACCGGACACCCTGAACGGCCTCGCGGAGCGATTTCGCGCAAAGAGGCTTGAGAGTGCCGACATGGACCACGCGCGCTGAGAGCCCCTGTTTTTCCAGCAGTTCCGCCGCTTCGACGGCGACGGAGGTCATGGTCCCGGTGGCGACGAGCGCGACGTCGCTTCCGTTCTTCAGGACGATCGGCCTGCCAACCTCGAAAGGCGTCTTTTCGTCGAAGAGCACCGGAAGATCGTTCCGGTTGACGCGGATATAGACAGGGCCGGAAATGGCCGCCGCGGCCCGGACGGCCCACTTCGTCTCGATGCCGTCGGCCGGACAGAGCACGGTCATGTTCGGCAGAACGCGCATCGTGGCCAGATCCTCGAAGGACTGGTGCGTGGCGCCGTCGCCGAAATCGGAGAGGCCGCAGCTGGATCCGACGATTTTCACGTTCAGGTTGGGGAGGCAGACGCTCTGGCGGATCTGGTCGAAGGGGCGTCCCGTTGCGAAGACGGCGAAGGAGTGGGCGAATGGAATTTTGCCCGTGAGAGCGAGCCCTGCGGCAACCGATATCATGTTCTGCTCGCCGATGCCCATCTCGAAGTAGCGCTCGGGGAAATTCTTTTCGACCACGACGGATTGAGTCGAGCCGCAGAGGTCGGCGTCGAGCGCGACGACGTCCTTGTTTTCTTTCGCGAGGGCGAGAAGTTCTTCACCGTAGGCTGTCCGAAGATTCATCAACATGGCTTTCTCCCCCTTACATCGCCAGAATCATGCGGCGGGCTTCTTCCTGCTGTTCCTTCGTCAGCAGGTTGTTGTGGTAGAGGTGCGTGTTCTCTGCGAAGGAGACGCCTTTTCCCTTGACCGTTCGGGCGATGATGGCCGATGGAACTCCCTTGACCGCCGAAGCGTCGTCGAGAGATTTCACGATCTGGGCCATATCGTGACCGTCGATCTCGAAGGTCTTCCATCCGAAGGCGTTGAACTTGCCGCGGATGTCCCCGAGGTCGTAGCGGTCGCACGTCCGTCCAACAGCTTGGATTCCGTTCATGTCGACGATGGCGGTGAGTGTGTCCAGCTTGAAGGCCGCCGCCGCTGTTACCGCTTCCCAGACCTGCCCTTCCGCAAGTTCCCCGTCTCCGAGGACAACCCATGTGCGGTAGTCAAGCCCGTCGACCCGTCCGCCGAGCGCAATTCCGACGCCGATGGACAGTCCCTGTCCGAGCGAGCCGGTATTCGCCTCGATGCCGGGAGTCTCTCGTTCCGGGTGCCCCTGGAGAAAACAGCCGAGGGTCTTGGTCTTCAGCAGGGTTTCCTTGGGAAAGTATCCGGCCTCGGCCAGGGCAGCGTACTGCGCCAGGACTGAATGCCCCTTGCTCATGATGAAACGGTCGCGGTTCGGCATAAAACGGTCCTTCGGATCGTGGCGCATCTTGTGGAAATAGAGCGCCGCGAGTATATCCGCACAGGACATGGAGCCTCCAAGATGCCCCCGCTTGTCGATGCCGAGCGCATCGATAATACCAAGGCGAACGGCTCGCGCCTTTTCTTTCAGTTCCGAGATTTTCTCTGGATTCATGATCCACCTCCGGGTAGTTTTGGTGCAATTATCGGGAGCGTCGTCTTCCGGACAATGCTTTCGAGATGCTTATTGTCAAGCGTATGCGCCTGTTCGGCAGGCACTCATACATCTTCCGTCTCACGCTCTCCGCGAGATTTTCGTGGCCCGAGATCCTTTTTTTCTTGAACATGGCACTTTCTTCAGCGATCTTTTTCCTTGCTCCTGTTTCAGTGCAATTGTCTAATTAAAAACACATTCTTTCCGTCTACATGATGTAACCGAACAATCTCGGAAGGAATAGTATTATTTCCGGGATATATGTGATAATCATCAACACTACAATCTGCATGGCGACGAACGGCATTGCCGCTCTCGCGATCTTCTCGAACCGCACCTTCGCGATCGGCGCAGCGGTGTAGAGGCAAACACCCAGCGGAGGCGTGTTGAGGCCGATGTTCAGATTGACCAGCATGACCAGGGCGAAGTGCAGAGGATGAATGCCCAGGCGCGTTGCCACGGGGAGCAGTATCGGGGCCAGCAGAATGACGCTTACCCCCGTCTCCATGATCATGCCGACGAACAGCAGGAGCAGATTGATCAGCAGCAGAAAGACGTACTTGTTCTCCGTCAGGGAGAGTATGGAGTGGGCGATGTGCGCGGGAATCCGCTCAAGCGTCAGTACGGTGGCGAAGACCGTCGCGATCGAGATGATCAGCAAAATGACGGAAGAAGTAACCGCTGTGACTTTGAGACTCTCGAAGATTTCTTTCCATCCGAGCGTCCTGAAGATGAACACCCCGACGAAAAGGACGTACGCGCATGCGACCGCTGCTGCCTCGGTGGGTGTGAACTGGCCGCTGAAAATTCCGCCTACCAGAATGACGGGTGCGAGCAGGGCGAGCAGAGACTTTCTGGTGGTGCGCCAGGCCTCTCCCTTCGCGAGGCGTTCCTTTCTTCGAGGATGATGATCCCTCAACGCGAAAAAGAGCGCGATTACCATCAAGCCGAGGGCGATTGCGATGCCGGGGGCGAAGCCGGCCATGAAGAGCGCTCCGACCGACTCCATCGTCACGGTGCTGTAGACGACCATATTGATGCTCGGAGGGATGATCGGGCCGATAATCGAGGATGTGACGGTGACCGCGGCCGCGTATTCGGATGTGTACCCCTCTTCTTTCATCGCCGGAATCAGGATGGAGCCGATTGCGGCCGTGTCGGCCACCGCCGCACCCGTAAGCCCGGCGAAAAAGACGCTGGTGACGATGTTGACCTGCGCCAGGGCGCCCGGAATCCAACCCACAAGCATCTTGGCGAAGTTCACCAGGTCCTCCGTTATTTTTGTCCGGTTCATCAGCTCGCCTGCGAAGACGAAAAACGGTATCGCCAGCAGGACGAAGTTGTCCACTCCGGCATAGAGCCGTTGTCCCAGGATCATGATCGGCACGCTGCCGACGAAGAGGAAATAGTAAAGGGCGGTCAGTCCAAGGACGAAGGCGACCGGGACGCCTATCGCTATGCTTCCTATAAAGATCAACAGTAGTGTAGTCATGACATCTCTCCTGCTCCGGCGCCGGCCGTCAGCTGCTCAGGATGAAATCCTGGGGATCCTCGGCCTTGAATGCGCCGAGCAGAAAGTAGACCATGTGGATGAACATGAACAGAAATCCGACCGGAAGATTCATTTTCACGTACATCATGGGCAGTTTGATGATGTCGCCGAACTGCCTCGCCGATTGCAGGGCGGCTGCGAGGCTCGTCCTGAAACCGTAGTAGATAAAGATCATGATCGCGATATCGATGAGAATGACGATGATTCTGCACCACGTTCTCGGAACGGCGCGAATCACCAGAGCGACACCGACGTGCTGTTGCCGCTTCAATGCGAGGCTTGCTCCGATGTAGGTAATTCCCACAAGGAGCCACCGCGAGATCTCTTCGCTCCAGGAAAACGTGGATCCGATGATCCGCATGATCACTCCGAGGAAGACGACGCAGAAAACGGAGGCGATATAGAGAACCGTGATATAGATGCTCACCTGCTCAACGAAATTGCTGATCTTCCTGGAAATTCCGAATGATGTGTCCAGTACGCTCATCTTATCCTCCGGCTTGTTCAATGACGTGCAGGCTTCCGCGGAGGAAGCCTGCACGTGAATTTCGTCGAAGACGCTTATCTGTATCCCAGTGCGGTTTCGGCTTCCGCGACGGCCTTGTAGAAGTTCTCCACATACGATGCGCCGATCTCCTCTTTGAGCCAATCGGCCACTGGAACGACAGCTGCCTTGAATTTCGCCATCTCTTCGGCTGTCGGAGAGTAGATCTCCATATGTTTCTCGAGAATCGCGAAATCGGTGACCAGCGAGCCGAGCGATTCAGCCGCGCGTCCCGCTGTCTGTCCCTGGTAGGCCGCCGCGCGGATAATCTGCTGGTATGCCGGCGGAAGGTTGTTGAAGAACGCGGCGTTGATGATCATCATGTCCTCGCTCCACGTGTGTCCGTCGAGCGTCATGTACTGCTGAACCTCGTACCATTTGTTCGCCGCGATGTTCCAGATGGGGTTCTCCTGGCCGTCGACGACCTTGGTCTGGCAGGCGGTGTAAATTTCGCCGTGGGCGAGCGGCGTCGCGCTCGCGCCCATTGCCTCGAGCGTCTTGACGTAAATAGGGGAAGGCATGACGCGGAATTTCAGGCCGACCATATCCTTGGGTTCGCGGATAGGACGTCTCGAATTGGTGAAATGCCTGGTGCCGTTTTGGCCCATTGCGAGCACCTTTATGCCGGTTTTTTCCTCGATCTCCGCAGTCATCTTTCTCCAGAATTCGCTGTTGTCGAAGATCCACCAGGCGATTTCATCGGACTGGAATGCGTAGGGAAGGTTGATGACCTGCACGGGCGGATAGACACCGGCCAGGGCGCCGGTCTGAATTCCCATTTCGAGGGTACCCGTCTGGACCATCTCGATGACTTCCTTGCTCTGCCCCATCGATGTGGCTGGGAAGAGTTCGACATACATGGCGCCGTTGGATCGTGATTCGACGATGCTCTTGAAGATGAGGGCGAACGCGTGTTCTCCCAGGGGCTTGATTCCGCTCGCGGGCCAGTTCGCCGCGTCGGTGTAGGCAAGCTTGAGCACGAATTCAGCGTTCTTCTTCTTCTCGGCCTCCAGTTTCACGTCGTCCTGCGCCGAAGCCTGTTCCGCCGTTTGGCAGAGGACAAAGACCATCGTCGCGATGAACAGGATGCACAGAAGTGCCGCCGCTTTTCCCAACTTCTTTCTCCGTACGTTCATTTTATTACCTCCTCGTGTATTATTCCGGGATGAGAATCACTTTGATCAGATCTCCCGGAGAATCGGCGAGTTGCTCGAACCATCGGGCTCCTTCGGACATCTTCGCATGCAGGCTGATGACGGGGCCGAAGGAGATCCCGCCGCCGCCCACCATTTCAAGGACTTCTCCGAATTCTTCATGAGAGTAGATATAGGTGCCGCGAATATTCAGTTCTCTGGTGACGATCTCCTGCATGGGAACTTCGACGAACTTCGCCGAATTCCCGATCCAGACGGCGGTTCCGCCGGTCCGCAGCAGTTCGATGCTCTGCTTCGCGCTCGGCGTCACGCCGACCGCTTCGATCGCGATGTCGACTCCCTTGCCGTCCGTCTCATCCATAACGATTTTGCGAATGTCCATTGTCTTGGGGTTGAGGGTGACATCCGCGCCCATTTTTTTTGCGACGTCAAGGCGCGCTTCGCTGAGATCGGAGACATAGACGCGCTTCGCTCCTTTCAGGCGGACGATTGCGGTAACCAGCTGACCGATCGTCCCCGCCCCGATGACCAGCACATGCTTTCCGACAAGGTCTCCCGCGTTCTTCACGCCGCGGTAGGCCACGGCGGCAGCCTCGATCATGGCGCCGGAGGCGAAGTCGACCGAGTCGGGGAGGGGATAGACGAGGTGTTCCGGAACGGCGATATGTTCGGCCATGGCGCCGTTGCAGTCCATGGCGCCGTAAAAGCGCTTGTTTCCGCACAGGTTCGTCAGCCCTTCTTTGCAGAATCCGCAGGTTCCGCAGAACTGCGCGGGCTGCACAGTGACTCGGTCGCCGGCCTTCCATCGGGTCGCTTGTTCGCCGACCGCGTCGATCACACCCGAAAATTCGTGTCCCATGACCATGGGAGGTGTGCGCCGCCCGGTCAGGCCGAGATATCCGTGGACGTCGGATCCGCAGATCCCGACCGCCATGACCTTGATTCGCACGTCTTTCGGACCGGGAACCGCCTCCTCCGTTTCTTCCCAGAGGAGCTCCCTTGGGCCATGATAAACAAGGCCTTTCATCTGTCTCTCATCCTTTCCGCGGACAGGACGGTGTTTTTTCGGATCCCTTGCCCTGTCCATATCGTTTTTCTCATACTCGATCCTCCCGGCTGATTCAAGTCATTCAGCGTGTTTTCTCGAGCTTCGATCATGGTGCTGTGCAGTCCGAAGCCTTCCGGATCGAAGCTTCTCGGTGGTTATTGTTTGATTCGCCTTTACGATCCGTTCCCGTTTTTCGAAGAGGGTGTGCCCTGGAAAGCGGTTTCCCGGACGATACTTTCAAGATATTGGCGCGTGTTGGTCAGATGAGCCCGCATCTCCTTCTCGGCCAGTTTTGCGTTATGGTCGACAACGGCTTTCGCGATTGCGGAATGGCTCTGGGCCGCTGTTTTTTTTCGGGCGGCGATGAGGGAAGTGACAATCTGCTGTTTATAGAAGAAATTATGAAGTGATCGCATAGTTTCGATGCAGAGCGGGTTTCCCGCGATTTCCGCGAGAAAGGTGTGGAACTCGATGTCCGTCTCTGCGAATCCTGAGGGAGAAAGAGCGTCGTTATCTACAGCCACGGCGAGTTCAAGCAGCCTTTCCGTCTGTTCCGCGGCGATGCGCTGTGCCGCGAGATACGTGGTGGATGGTTCAAGGCAGATCCGGAACTCGATGATGTTGAAAAGCTCAAGGGCTGTCCGGCTGTCGGGGATGTGCCGGGAGAGGATGTTGTGTTCCGTTTCCGAGGGTTTTGTGACAAAAGTACCGTGCCCGGGAACGACCTGGACGATGTTCGATGCTTTCAAAAGGTTAAGAGCCTCGCGTACAGTGGAGCGCCCCGCGTTGAAAAGACGCGAAAGCTCCATTTCTGTGGGGAATTTTTCACCTGGCTTCCAGTGCCCTTCACGTATCAGATCCTGGAGTTTTTCATGGATCATATCGCTTCGGTTTTTCCGCTGGAACGGAGTGATTGTTTCCACGAAGAGCCCCCTCCCTGGAACATTGTATCGTTCTGTAGCAGGTTGATAACGTCTTATGTCTGTTGTCAGACAACGTTATCATACAGAGTCGGCGTGGTCAAATTAATTCTATTTTTCACATAAAATGGAGCGCCTGTCCGATTGTCACCTCAACTTGCTGTCTCTCCGTGAAGAGCGGGAAGCAAGGGGAAAACTCCCGATCTTTCGCAGAGAAAGAGAGCTTCGGGTGCACGGGGAATGCATGCCGAAGCTCTCTATTGGGGTTTTATGGCCGGAGTGGCCGCTGTTCCCCGAAATCCTCCGCAGCGGATTTAGTCGTCTTCCTCTCCTCCGCATCCGCACCCGCATCCGCCGCTTCCGCAGCAGCCCGAGTCGTCGGCGTAGCCTTCGAGCAGCATGTCGTCCAGGTTTTCAAGGCCGGATTCGAAGACCGAGTGAACGGTCTCCGCAGTCTCCTCTTCGGCTGCCGGATCGGTGACGTCGAAGACGGCCTCCCACTCGGCGAAGGTCTCGTCGGTCGCGGTGACGGGAGTGAGCTTGAGGGTGGCGACGTAGTTCTTCAGTTTCATCCCGGTTTCGAGGATGGAGTAGGTGACCGAGAAATCCAGGTCCGACAGGGCGAGAAGCTGCTCGCGCATCCATTCTCCGTTCGCAAGCTGAAAGTGGCGTACGCTCCCTACGCATGCCGTGCATTCAGGGCCGCAGCCGTCCTCGATCTCGCTCGCCTTGATGCCGGGGTGCCAGTTCGGAAGGCCGTTGAAGTCCCGGACGATCTCCCATACGTCCTCCACCGGGGCGGAGAGGATGGTGCTGTAGTACACTCTGGGCATGATTGTTCCTCCTCTTCTAAAATGTGATCTTTTTGAACTCCTCGGTCTGGTTCTTGATGGCGGTCTCGGTCGGCAAACGCTCCATGGAGCTGGCGCCGTAGAAGCCATGGACATGTTTGCACGTTTTCAGAATGAAGGACGCGTCCTCGGGCATGGCGATCGGGCCGCCGTGGCAGAGGACGATCACGTCGGAGCGGACCCTCTTCGCCGCCTCCGCCCACCTGTCGATAAGTACCGCGCACTCCTCCAGAGTCTTGGAGGTCTTCGCTCCGATGGAGCCCTTCGTGGTCAGTCCCATGTGGCAGACGAGGATGTCGGCTCCGGCCCCGGTCATGGCGACGGCGTCCTCCTCGCTGAAGACGTAGGGTGTGGTCAGGAGGTCGCGTTCATGTGCCGCCCGGATCGAGTCCACTTCCAGTCCGTACCCCATGCCCGTTTCCTCGAGGTTGGCCCGGAAGACCCCGTCGATAAGGCCGACCGTCGGAAAGTTCTGGACACCGGCGAAGCCGAGCGAGATCAACTCGTCGAAATACTTGTCCCAGATCGTGAAGGGATCGGTTCCGTTGATTCCGGCGAGGACGGGGGTGTTCTTCACCACGGGCAGGACTTCGTACGCCATCTCCTTGACGATCTCGTTGGCGTTGCCGTAGGCGAGGAGTCCCGCGAGCGAGCCGCGCCCCGCCATGCGGTAGCGTCCCGAGTTGTAGATGACGATGAGGTCGATGCCGCCCGCCTCTTCCCATTTCGCGGAAATTCCGGTTCCCGCACCGCCGCCGATGATCGGTTCACGACGTTTCGCCATGTCGTGGAACTTCGCCATAAGCTCCGAACGCGTCGGTCGTTTCATGAGAAAATCCTTCCTTTCATTACGGGTTGATCTCCCGGAAGTTGTCCACGAGCGCCGCGGCAAACTCCGGATCGTTGACGTGCAGGGGCAGCTTCACGAGGCGTCGCCTGTCGGTCTGCTGCACCGTCTTCTCGAGGGCCGCGAAGAGCGCCTCGTCCGCCTCGGGCCAGTGGAACGCCTGCCCCGGGGCGTCGATCATCGAGACCCCCTTGAGCGGGAGCAGGAAACGCACCGGCCCGGTCATGGCGTTCAGTTTTTTTCCGATCCATTCGCCCATCAGCGCATTCTCCTCGGGCGTGGTCCGCATCAACGTTACCTGGGGATTATGGACATAGAGTTTCCGGTTTTTGTACTTTCCCGGCACGCTCTCCATCGCCCCGAAATTCACCATGTCGAGAGCTCCGACCGAGCCGACGTACGGAATTCCCGTCCTGGCGAAGGCCCCGAGGCGATCCTCGCCTGCGCTCAGGACGCCGCCCATCAGATGGTCGCAGACTTCGGTAGTGGTTGCGTCGATAGCGCACTTCATCATCCCCGAGTCCACCAGCTTCTCGAATGACTGGCCGCCTGCTCCGGTGGCGTGGAAGACGAGGCAGTCGAACTCTTTTTCAAGGGTGTGGCGGACCATGTCGACGCAGGGCGTGGTTACGCCGAACATCGTCATGCCGAGCAGCGGCCGGTCATCTCCCTCGGGTACTGTCCCCTTGATCATCCCGGCGAGCGCGTTGGCGGCGTTCGCGAGGACGACCCGCGAGACGCGGTTGATCCCGGCGACGTCGGTGACGGAGTACATCATGGCGATGTCGTTGGGGCCGACGTAGGGAGCCACGTTTCCCGACGCCATGGTGGAGACCATGATCTTGGGCGTTCCCAGCGGCAGCGCCCGCATTCCGGTCGTGACGATCGAGGTGCCGCCCGAACCGCCGAGTCCGACGACGCCGCCGATATCCGCGCGTCCCGGCAGAAATGCTGCAAGCGCATCTCCCATTGCGCCCACGGCCTCGCCGCGCTCCTTCACCGTATCGAGAAAGGATGGATTCGACGGGTGGCTCGCGGCCACTTCCCGGCTCGAAATGTCCGCGGGATGATCGTGGGGTTTCGTCCCCACGTCCACGAGGAACGCTTCGACGCCGGACCGTCGGATGAGATCGGCTACGAACTTCAGCTCCTCGAACTTCGTGTCGCACGTTCCCACAACATACGCTTTCTTCATGCCGTCCTCCTTGAGATGTTCCAGGATGCCCCCTCTTCCGGGGGAGATACCGCACCGCTCATTATACCCCTTGCACGATGGTGTGCGAAGTTTTTTCCCGGGATGCCGGAGTATGTTCTTTCTTGACGGGGCGGAGGTATTTCGTGCACTATGGCGCTTTATTTATTCAACTGATAGAATAAAGCGACAATGATTTTGTCCCTTGGGAGGGGTCGCTATGGTTGTGTGTCTCATGCCGGAGGTGCTGGAAAAAATCAGGGAGAAGTTCCGGCCGATGGAAGTCCGTCCGGGAACACCCATTCCGCCGATTCCCGGGTGCGTTCCGTTTACAAGGGAATTGAACGGATTCCCCCGGTTCAGCGGAACCCACATGGGAGTCGATGTCCTGTGGAACCTCGACGTGCTGAACAAGTTCTCCTCGAAGCCGAACGATATCGACTTCACCGCGGAGTATCTCATCGGTGGAAGGCACACCAGGATTCTCGGGCGGAATCACCGGTATCTCGACTACCCCGTCAACGTTTTTCTGAATGTCTGCATGCTCCATGACGGCCATATCGAAATCGTCGACTTTTGCCTGAACCTCCTTGCGGAGATAGCCCCGGTCAACTGGTGCATCGAAGCCCTTCCCGAGCCGATGAGAGGGCATGCGATAGGCGGAAAGGATGCGTATTCTTTCGACAGGGAGGGGAAAACGGTCACCCTGAATATTCCAACATCTCTCTTCAGGACCCTTCCTGCCTCGCTGACGGAATCCTCCGGGGCCTTGGGGAAGATCATGATCCTGCTTGCTCCCGGCGAAATCTTCTGCAGGGAGCAAGGATAGTGTTCAAGGAAGCAGGAACCCTCCGAAAGAGCTCGAATCTCCCGCAATTTGTTATCGGGAGGGACTTGCGGAATGCGAACTTTAGTTTATAATAACCATCTCAATGCACTAAAATTTAAGATGGAGATGGAGGAGAGGCAATGAAGAAACTAATCGGAATCATGTGCGCCGTAGCTCTGACGGGACTTCTTGCAGGAGGCGCCTTCGCGGCGGAGTTTACGCTGAAGCTGGCGAACGCCGGTCCAGCCGATCCGGCGGACCGCACGGTCATTGCGGTGGAGATTTTCAAGAACCATGTCGAGACCAAGACGGGCGGTTCGGTGCGGATCGAAGTGTTCCACGCATCGCAGCTCGGGAACGAGAAGGAGATCCTGGAGGGGCTGGCGCTCGGCACCATCGAACTGGGAACCATTACGACCGGCCCGATTCCCACCCTTTTCAAGCCCATCATGGTCTTCGACATTCCATTCCTCTTCCCGAACCAGGTTGTGGCTTGGGACGTGCTCGACGGCCCCTTCGGCCGCAAGCTGATGGAGGAGATGCGCAAGCAGACCGGGATCCGGAGTCTCGCCATGAGCGAGAACGGCTATCGTCATCTCGTGACGGGCAGCAAGCAGATAAAGACCGTCGCCGACATGAAAGGGCTGAAGATCCGGACGATGGAAAACCCCGCTCATATGGCGATGATCGAGGCGCTCGGCGCCGCCGCGACGCCCATCGCCTTCGGCGAGCTGTACATGGCGCTGCAGCAGGGAGTCGTGGACGGTTGCGAGCTGCCCATGACGCTGATCAACAACGGCAAGTACTACGAGGTCCAGAAGTACGTGATCCTGAACGGCCATCTTTACAACCCCCTGATCATGTTCGTCAACGACAATGTCTGGGAGAGGCTCTCGGGCGACCAGAAGGCGGCGGTCTACGAGGGAGCGCAGCTTTTCAACATCGCCCAGAGGGCGATTTCCGAGCGCCAGGTCCAGAGCGGGCTTCTGAACGTCCAGAAGGAGGGGATGACCGTTTACGTTCCCACGGCGGCCGAACTGAACGAATTCCGGGCTGCTGCTCAGCCTGCCGTGCTGGACTATGTGAAATCGCAGGCCGGGGAGCAATGGGTGAACGAGGCGCTTGAAGCGGTCGCCGCCTCCGAGGCGAAGATGGCGGAGATGCTGAAGTAGTAGGGTTTTCCGAATCGTTCTCCTGCGTCGCCTCCTTCAGGGATGGGATGCAGGAGAACGGTGCGGGATAGATTATGTCCGATGCGGGGGAGGGGCTTGTCTGTTCGCCCCGTCCCCCTTTTTAAAGAGCCGCGCCGGAGCGGACTTTGGCGAAGATATCTTTCGCCGCGATTTCAGTACGATGAGGTGGAGAGATGAAGTTCCTGAACGGTATTCTGGGAGTACTGGACAAAACCGCCTTCGCCGCCGTGGCCGCGCTGATGGGAGGAATGGGCGCCATTGCATTCGCGGCGGTTTTCTACCGTTTCGTCCTGCTGTCTCCCCTCAGATGGTCGGAGGAAGCGGCTCGATACATGATGGTCTGGGTGACCTTTCTCGGTGCGGGATACGCTATGGGAAGGGGTAAACACATCGGTGTGACGCTCTTTATCGAGAAGCTTCCGGAGAAGGGGCGCCGTGCCGCCATTTTTGCGGCGGAAATTCTGATCCTGATTTTTCTTGTCGCCGTAGCGAGGCAGGGGATCAACCTGATCGTCAGTCTCCGGAGACAGACGTCGCCCGCCATGGGTATGCCGATGTGGATTCCGTACCTTGCGGTTCCGGCCGGGGCCGTCTACATGTTTCTCCACGTTCTGAGGATGGTGCTCACGAAGTCCGTACGGGTCCTGTCCACAGCCGACGTCGAACTTGACGAGGCGTTGAAGAAGAAGGAGGGGATCGAATGATTTCCCTGATGCTCGCCGCCTTTGTCATCTGCTTCGTCCTGGGAATTCCCCTGGCGCTGGTTCTGGGGATCACGGGATTCTCCGTCATCCTCGCTATGGGG
>Ga0334888_1000227_pt1 | contig 93177 bp, 71 predicted proteins | sample GraSluR1_MG_FD_207227 | JGI IMG/M metagenome (GOLD analysis project Ga0334888, IMG submission 207227) | Sludge microbial communities from methane-producing bioreactor in Wageningen University, Netherlands - Granular Sludge_3_08-R1 | ecosystem: Engineered > Bioreactor > Anaerobic > Unclassified ... | reverse complement strand
CCTGGTGGTGGCACAGTTGGTCAGCGGCGCAGGCGCAGGCGCGCCAGGTCCAGGCGGCCCGCCGTCAAGCGCTCCGCCTGCAGTTCGACCTGGAGCGCGGGCGTGCCAGACAGGTGCTTGGACCGGCCAAGGCTTTAGTGGACACGCTTTACGGACTACCCGAGCCACGCCTGGTTCTCTTGCGCGCGCAGTTTGAGTTCGGGCGTACGACGGAAGATGACGCGCTGATGAGTTCGGCTTTTCGGGGGGCGCTCCACTTTGCGGAAAAAGGCCCGTTTAGCTGGGCCTATTGTGCGCTGGCGGCGGAGATGTTTGCGGCCACGGGAAACTCGGAACAAGCGCACGAACTGCGGTCACGGGCATCTCTGGGTGTCCCGCCGAGTGCCGAGGCGGCGTACTTGCTGTCCTTCGCCACGCTGGATTTGCAGCACGCCCGCCGCCATGCGGAGCAGGCGGTGGCTCTCGAGGCGGGCCATGTTCTGGCGCGCTGGCGACGGGCCAACCTGTGCGTGCTACTGGGCGACTACGAGTCTGCCGTCGTAACCGCTCAGGCCTTGCTTGACGACGGCGTTGAACTGTTTGATTCGGCCCTTCTGCTGGCCCACTCGTTGCTGGTAAAGTCCGAATGGGACCAAGCCCTGATAGCTTTCCAGCAAGTGCTGGACCTCGCTCCGGGCAACGTCAATGCGTATCGCGGTCTCGCTACCGCGCGACTGTGCCAGGGGGATTGGGCTGGTGCCGTGACGGAATACACGCGGGCGCTGGACGCCGCCCCCGCAGACCTCTGGGCGCGCTATGGGCGTGCCACGCCGCTGTGGGTGCTGGGCCGCCTGGATGACGCGGCGGCGGACTACCGGTCGTTTCTTGCCGAACATCACAGTTCAAGTTTCGCGAACGCGCGCCTGTTCCTCGTTCTCCACGACCAGGCGCGCCGGCTCGAGCAGGCCGGCGACGGCGCGGGGGCCGAACGTGTTCGCGCTGAAGCGCGCGATGTGTTGGTCCAGGCGCGGCGCAGAAGTGTCACTACTGGCTGGCTGGCGCAGGTCTACGCCTGTCTCGCAGGCGAGCTGTCACCAGCCGAGTTGGTGAACGCGGCGACGCCAGACGATCCGCAGCAGATCTGCGAGGCATACTACTACGCTGGCGAAAGCTGCCTGTTACGCTGCCAGCCGGAGGCGGCGCGCGGCCGGTTCGAGCAATGCGTCGCGACCAATCTGATGCTTGATCTGGACCAGTTTCCGCCGGACGCGATGAACGAATTCCACCTTGCGCATTGGCGGCTGAGGCAACTGGCCGGCGACGACCCGGTCGCGAAGCCGTAGCGGCGATTTCGCCGCGCACGACTCCGTGAGCGGCGGGCAACCCAGGGACGGGGCCCTACTCGAACTGGAACAGCGGCGTCGACAGGTAACGCTCGCCCGCGGATGCCAGCACCACGACTATCACCTTGCCCGCACTCTCGGGCCGGCGGGCCACCTGGTCGGCAGCGCACAGGGCCGCACCGGAACTGATTCCGCACAGAAGCCCTTCGCGGCGGGCCGCTCGACGGGCCCAGTCGAACGCCTCGTCGTTGCTGACCGTTGCAACTTCGTCGACCACGTCGAGGTTCAGGTTGTCCGGGATGAACCCCGCGCCGATGCCCTGGATCTTGTGCGGCCCGGGCTGCAAAGGCTCCCCGGCGCGCGCCTGCGTGATGATCGGCGAGTGCAGCGGCTCGACCGCCACGCAGCGGAACGTGGGCTTGCGCTGCTTGAGCACCTCGCCGACACCGCTGATCGTGCCGCCGGTGCCGACGCCGGCTATCAGAGTATCCGCCCGGCCCTCAGTGTCGCGCCAGATCTCCTCGGCCGTCGTGCGGCGGTGGATCTCGACGTTGGCCGGGTTCTTGAATTGCTGCGGCATGAAGCAGTTGGGAGTCTCGGCCGCCAGGCGCTCGGCCTGGGCCACGGCGCCCTTCATGCCCTCGGCCGCCGGCGTAAGCACCAGTTCGGCACCCAGGGCGCGCAGCACAGTGCGACGTTCGATGCTCATGCTCTCCGGCATGGTCAGGATCAATCGCAGGCCCTTGGCGGCACAGACGAACGCCAGCGCAATGCCAGTGTTGCCGGAAGTCGGCTCGATTATCACCGTGTCGGGCTTGATACAGCCCCGCGCGATCCCGTCCGCAATCATGCTGACGCCGATGCGGTCCTTAACGCTCTTGAGCGGGTTGGAGTACTCAAGCTTGGCGCAGACCGTGGCAGCGCTCTTGATGATGTGGTTGATCCGCACGAGGGGGGTGTTGCCGATTGCCTTGGTGGCATCATCGAACAAACGGTCCATGGGTTGCCTCCGTCTTGACCCGGAAATGCCCTGAAGGGGGCTACGGCGGCCCGTCGCCGTTTCACATGCTCTGATTGTAGCCCCGCGGAGTCCCGGCGACCGGCGGTGCACCGAACTTCAGAATGGCGCTGTGCGGATTGGCGGCGGTACGGCGGGCTCAGGCCGGTCCCGCGGCAGCGGGGTGCCGCTCCGGACAGCTCGGTCTGGCCGGTGGTGGGAGCGGCGCGGGCAAGCGGCTGATGGGCCGGGCGACAGCGGCGTTGTCTGTGCGGCCCCACAGCAGTCGGGCCGGCACCTGGGCGGGGAAATGCAGTGCAACGCGCCGTGTGGTTCCGTCATCGCAGTCCAGCCGCACCACGCGCCCGACCAGCGGCAGGGCAGGGCTTTCCTCCCGGACCAGGCGGTCCTGGGAGTACATCGGCAACAGTTCAACCTGGTCGCCGACGGCGGGGGCGTGCTCAGTGGCGGTCAGGAAGGCCGCCCCGCTATTGGACAAGTTTAGCATCCAGCCGCTGAAGCGCTCCCGGCCGCCGGTGGGCCGAAACCAGAACGAGAACGCGGCCAGGTGGCGGGGAGCATGGCGCCGATCCCGGCTTGTCTTTCCGCCTTGCGTCACAGACCCGGTTCCCTTCAGATAGATGGCGCCAGCACTGCGGATGCGGCAACTCGCATCCATCGTTGTCATCGGTGCGGTCCAGTGTGTGCTTCAGGCGCGTTTCAGGCGGCATACGAACGTCCGATAGTCTCCTGTTCCAGAGGTCCGATGCCGATCGCGGTGGAACTTGAAGAGTTGCGGAGCCTGCAATGGGAGGTCCTATTCGGTAACGCCAATCCGGTCGAGCTGGAGATCGGCACCGGCAAGGCCGGTTTCTTGCTGCGCCGGGCCCGCACTTATCCGGACCGCAATTTCCTCGGCATCGAGTGGGCCAATAAGTTCTACCGCTACGCCGTTGACCGTATGCAGCGCTGGCACATGGGCAACGTGCGCCTGCTGCGCATCGACGCGCGCCACTTCATACGCGAGGTCTGCCCGCGCGACTCGCTGACGGCTTTGCACGTGTACCACCCCGACCCCTGGCCGAAGAAGCGCCATCACAAACGCCGGCTGTTCGAGCCGACCTTCATCGCCGCCGCCGTGCAGTGCCTCGTGCCCGGCGGCCGGTTGGCCGTGCAGACCGACCACGCCGAGTATTTCGAGGTTATCAGGACGTTGCTGCGGGCGCACCCCGACCTGGTGGAAGTGCCGTTCGACGACGCCGACTTCGGCGTCGTGGCGGCGCGCGTCGAAACCAACTTCGAGATCAAGTACCTGCGTGCCGGCCGGGAAATCTACCAGTTGGCCATGCAGCGCCGCGCATGACGGGCTCTGTATCCGGCGGCCGCGCGTGGGCCACCTGCTGCCCGGCCCACATCGTCGTGGCTATCTGGCCTTCGGCCGGGGCCAGATGACGAAGTCGCCGGTCTCGGCCCGCTCGTCGTGGTGCCCGCCGTTATCGTTGCCGTTGGCCCCGGCGGAGTAGAGCACGAACTCGTCGGCGGTCCGCCGGTAATGGAAGGGTCGGTCGGTGAACGGATCAAGCGCTAGGTGCGCTTCCCCCAACTCGTCGAGCGAGTCCGGATACGCACCGTGCGACTGACGGTAAGCCCGCAGTCGCGTGGCCAGTTGAGTGCCGCGCCGCATGGCTTCGGCGCGCGTCTGCACCAGCAGGGCCGATGTGAAGTCCGGCGTGTTGATGCGCATGATCGGGCTGAGGTTTGGATCCTGCAAGGCATCGGCGTAGATGGTCTGCAGTCGTGCGCACGCCTGGGCGTAGGGCAGGGACAACGCGGCGGCCAGGGCGTCGTAGTACGCCTCGCCCTCGGCCACGACCTGTGCAAAGGGCACCGCGGCCTGCTGCTCGACTCGGGTCGCGTCGGCCTGCGGAGCGGCGCCGAGCATCTCGGTCATCATCTCGAAATACCCGGCCGCCTGCGCCCGATCGAGCACGTACGTGCCCGACTCGGCGTCATAGCGATACACGCGCTGCACGGCCTCCATGAGCACGGCCCGCTCCAGTTGCAGCTTATCCTCCAGGGGACAGATCGGGGCGTACGCCGTGGCAACCCGCTCCGCCAGGTCTCCGTAGTCGAGCGCGAGCTCGGCATCCGCAGCCTGCAAATCGAGCAGCGCCCCGGCCGCCGACGTCTGCATGGTGGCACCTACCAGCGCCTCGATAATCGTTATCCCGTAGCTGGTCTGTGTGCCGGCGGACAGCACGTCGAGGAAGTACTCGGCGGCATCCGCGGGCCGATTCTCAGCCGCCAATACGCGTCCCTGAATCACGGCTGCCTGAGCCAGGTCGCGTAGCGGCGGCAGGTACGGCAACGTAGCGGACAGCAGCCAGCCGTCGTCGCTTTGTACCGGCCAGCCGCGGTACTCCAACTCCGCCGCGCTGCGGTAGTACGCCATCGCCGAGTGGTTGGCCTCGAGCCAGGCTCTGATGGCCGGTGACCGCAGGGCGGCGACTTCGCCGCGCAAGGCCGCCCCCAGCGGCGCTCGGTCGCCATCCCAGGGCATCAGCCGCCGCAGGGCAATCTCGTAGTCGCTGACGGCGCTGGCGCCCTCCGTACGGGTCAACTCGTTGGCCCAGGCGATGTAGTCAACCGGCTCCGCTGGATCCGGCGGCGGCACGGCCATGGCCGCCGGCCTGTATTGCGCGGGATCGAGTCGGTCGGGCTGCTCGGCCGCCAGGGCTGCGGACTGGGCGGAAGTGCCCGGAGCTTCAACCAAGGCTGCCTCAGACAACGCGACTTCGGCCGGCGGCGGTTCCCGGTCGCCGGTGGGCGACTGCCCCGGATCGCCCATGGGCGCCGATGCGGTCGCGGTCGGCGGGGTGCGCTCGGCCGACGGCGGCGCTGCCGGGCCGCCGTTGGCCGCATTTTTTTCCTCAGCGGTTTCACGTCCGACGGACTGGCCGGCCGCGGCGGTTCCGTAGAGCGCGGCGCGCGCCTCGGCCGGAATACCCGCCACCTGTTTGAGTGCGTCCTTGTCTCGGATCACCTGTAGAGTAGCCAAGCTGATGCGGATCTGTCGCCCGTGTGGCAGCGTGATGACAAAGGACTCGGGCGCGCCGACAAACTCGCACCGGACATCCTTGAGCCACTCGATCGCCTCGCCCTCCACGCGCACGTGCGGCCAGTCGCCCGGCTCAAGCAGGTCCGGCAGTACGAAATGGCGCAGCAACTCGCCTTGCCGGCCGTAGATGATCAGGGCGTGCCGGGCGCCGCCGCGCTGGAACTCGTTCAGTGTTACGACGAACTCGCCGTCGTCGCGGATGAAGGCCTGCTCGGGGGCGATCTCATTGACGAGGAAGCGGCCCCAGCGGGCCCGACCGCGCTGCCGATATTCGGACGAGTACTCGTAAAGCGTTGCGCGGCAGCCGCGGAGCGCGTCGCCGTCCGGTCGGCCCGGGCGGATCTGCAGGCGAAAGCTGTGGTTGGACGATTCCACTTCGCGCAACGGCCGCGGCTCAGGGGCAGCCAGCGTGTCGGCCCCCATGAGCAAGGCCAGGCTCGCGATCATCCAGGCAGGTACTCTCATCACGGCCTCTCCTGACGGGCGTTCCAGCCGGGCATGGGCCCACATATCCTACGAGAAAAACCCGTGGCACACACAGCCTGAACGCCTGCCGGTTGGTCACGAACGCGCAGGGTGGGAGACAGCGCCGCGGCGAACTTGCCGCGCTCGGTGGGACAGTCCTGCCAGGCGCAACGCGGCCGGCAGCGCCGGCGGAATCAGGCTCCGCCGGTCAGCAACTGCACAAACGGGTCGATGTCGAAGGCGTTCACCAAGCCGTCACCGTTGATGTCGCCCAGCAGGTAGTTGCAGTACGGGTGCTCGGCCTCGTAAGCCGCCGGATTAGTCAGCGCCAGCACGAACGGGTCGATGTCGAAGGCGTTGATCAGGCCGTCGCAGTTCAGGTCGCCGAGCTCGTTCTCGCACACCACCATGTTAGCCGTCAGTTCCGCCCATTGGCCGCCACCGAACGTGTCGCCGGTATTGCCGGGACTGTAGTAGACGCCCCGGTCCACCCGCCACGCCACCGCCAGCGAACCCCCCTCAAACGTACCATCCGACACAAACGGTCCGGGCCGCAGGAGAAGAAAGCCTTCGCCGCCGTACGTCGTTATGCCTTCGTTAACGCAGTCCTGGCCGTCGCCCATGTAGGGACCTCCCGGCAGTGTGCCGCCAGTCGTTACCGGGCAGTACTCCGCCGTCATGATGCGCCCCCCCAGGTAGCTGCCGGCTGTCGGAAGGCACCACTGACCCAGGATGACTCTCCCGCCCGCATCAACATAGTCAGCCAGGTGGTCGCCCATCAACTCGTGATCCTGGTAGGAGAAGTTCACCCAGGTGAAGACCGTTGCATACTCCAGCATGACCCCAACCGACGGCGTGGCGACGCGCGCATCGAAGTAGTCCACCGGCACGTCGGACGGCGCGCCGGTAGACAGCGCTGCCGAGAGCTGGCTCCGGAACGCCGGATTGTCGGAAGCCGCAGGGGCATACAGCACGCCCCAACCGCTCCGCGCGGCACCCCGGGCCATGAGGAACTGCGCAGTTTGTTTCAGATTGCTGTTGGCTACCATGCCGCCGCCTGCCGGTTCAGCCGCCGCGGACGCCAGGGCGACGTTCGCCACTTCGGTCTTCTGCTTCGTGTTGCCGGCCCCGGTCGCTTGTGCGATGTTCGCATCTTCGGCCGCCTGCGCCGCCGCGGGAACCGTCAGCGCCGTTACCAAGGCCAACGTGCTTAAACAGGGGATGCCGTGTCGCATGACTTGTTCCTCCGATTGAATTGCCGCGAAGCATATCGGTGACCATGTTCGCACACGGTTGTGCGCTCCCACCAGGCCAACAGGGGTCCTCCACCCCTGTTTCGAAGAAGATACAATTGTGCCAATAGACGAGATGCTCGCCGCACGTCAATTATAATCGCCCCCAACCACACGCCAGCGCGCGGCATAAACGCACGCTCTACCTGTTGGCTCGGCACACACCAGCCGCGACGGACTTCGCCGCGTGCGGACACAACGCCGACTTGTTCACTCGTGATATCCGGTGTTAGCCACGCGCGGCCTGTCTGGGTCAGCGCGCTTGGCCGCGGATGCGGTTGAGCTTGAGGTCGGTGATTTCGATCCAGCCGTCATAGGGCGGCCGAGTCAGCAACTCGGCCAACGTGGCGGCCGCGAGTTGCGTCTTGATACGATAGCGACCGGCACTGTCGGTGAAGTCGCCCTCGACCGAGCGGACACCCTCGATCTCGGCCAGCGCGTTCTTGAGCTGCAGAAAGCCCCTGAAATCGAGCGGCCGGACCTCCAGCTCGATGTCGCCGCCGGCAGATATCTCCGTCGCCCATTGCTCCATAACCGACTCGTAGAGCCGAATCGCCAGGGCCTGGCGCGTGCCGGGGTTGTCCACCTCGGGAAACGTGGCCTGTACCAGGGCCTCACGGGCGGCCTGCGGGCTGAATTCTCTCCGCGCGCGCAGCCCGCGGCGGGTGGCGGGGATCGACTCGCTCACCAGCAGGCGGCCGGTGTCGGTGGCGTAAATACGGGCCTGGACGTCGCAGTTGTAGAAAGCGGCCGGCACGCCGTAGACGCTCTCAATGCCGGCCCGGTTGGCGTTGGCCGTGCCGCGCACCAGGATGTGCGCGCCGGCCTCGCGCGCGATCTGTTGCAGCGCCGTGGCACCCTGGTCGCCGCGGACGTCGGTTGCTTCCGGGTCGCGCAGTTGGCCGCGGGCCTTGCGCGTCACCAGGTCGAAACCGGCCTTGACGAACAACTCCTCGATGCGGTTCTCGACCATCGAATCTTCCTGGAGCTGGCCGTCGATGCGCTCGTCGATCCAGACCATGATGCGCGGCCGGCCGAGCTGGTCGAGCACGTTCTGCACCTCGCCCCAGGCGGCGGCCACCGCGCTGGCGCGCACGACCGCCTCGATGGTCACCATCCACGTGCCGCCAGCGCCCTCGCGCTCGGAGATGATCTCGTATTCGCTCACGATGCCGGCCGCCCGGCTGTAGATCGTATCGCGCACCAGCATGAAATCACGCGTCTGCGAGTAAGCGGCAATTTGCACCTCGGCGCCCTGTTCGATGGCCTTGCGCAGGGCCTGCTTCAGGGCGTCGTCGCGGTTGTAGCCCTCCGCGGTCACGCGGACGCGCCGCAGTTCGGACGTGCCCATCTCGCCGGCCGGGTCGGTCTGGGAGACCGGCTGGGCCTGCGCCGCGACCGCCGGCAGGCAACCCAGCGCGCTCAGGACCACCAAACCTGCGTATATCGCTCTCATGGCTTGACCCTCTCAGTCGGCTGCGAGCCGCGCTCTTCCGGCAGCGCTTCGACCACTTCCATTCCGCGGCGCAGGATGCGCCAGAGTCGTGCCAGCGGCAGCTCCACAGGCAGATGCACGACGCCCGCCGCGGGAGTCTCCGCCGGACCGGCCGGACGCGCGCCGCTCAGGAAGATGATAACGTCGTCCTTCAGTTCCTCGTGGCTACCCAGGAACTCCGCCACCGTAACATCCTGCTGCAACACCAGGGCCTCGACCCGCCGGCGCAGGCAATCGATGCCGTCCAACCAGGCCAGGCCTGTCAGTCCGGGGGAAGGCGACGCGTCCGTCGCCGAAGTCTCATGGACGCCGACCGCCCGCAGCGTCTGGCCGGCCCAAGCAGGCACATCCAGTTCAAGCGGCACGTACTGCGGCCGCACGATCGCGTCATCCAGGGGCGCCGCCAGGCCCGTGGCGGAAAGCTCCTCGGCCTGGGCCGCCAGGGCCATTCCGCGGAAGTCGGCGGCCTGAAATGCGTCGCCCGCGTAGTGCCGGCCGTGCACGTCGATCAGCAGGCGCAGCAGTTCGCGTGTGCTCACCCGCACCTCGCCCACAGCGATGCGGTCGGGTGCGAAGTTGACGGTGACGGCGGCCGAATGCTCCAACGCCTCGGCCAGGGCCGCCCGCACGCTGTCAGCCGAGCCCAGAAACGCGCCCAGCTTTCGCCCGTTAGGCAGCGCCAGGTCGCCGATGCGATCGAGCAGGGCCAGGTGTGCATCCGCCTCCGCCGCGCGGCGTGCGTGCTCCATGCCGTCGAACGTCACGTTCTCCCAGCCGACCGGCTTGCGCGCGCTGGGCCGCTCGCTCAGTTCGGCCGTGCCAGTGCTCCAGAGCACGGGCCAGCGCGCTGCCGCGCGGCGCAGCGTGCGGGCATCGAGCTCCGCACCCGCAGCGGGGAATTCGGACTGCAAACCTTCCAGTGCACCGTGCAACGTAGCCGGTTCCAGCCGGACCGCGACGTCGGCCGTTCCGTCAGAGTAGACCTGCACGTCGCCATAGCGCGGCAAGGTTCTGATCCAGAGGTGTAACCCGCGCGCCCGGCGCCGGGTGCGCTGCGCCCAGGCCGCCACCGTCAGGTCCTCGTCGAGCGACAGCGCCGCGACCTGCTCCAGCAGGGCCGCGCGCGCCCGCGCCGTCGCCAGTCGCTCCAGCAAAGCGTAATCGGCGGGCGCCAAGCCGCGGCCTTCCGCGCCGCCGGCCGCCAGTGCACCGGTCAGCAGCAGGAACGCGGCGCAGCCGGCCCGCACGCGGCACCGGGCCGCGACGCGGGCGAGCTTCGTTTCAGCGGCAGTGCACATCGCGCCCCGGGGCGGCTACTACTCGACGATCATCGTACCGGGCTGCTCCTCGACCACCGGGCCCTCGTGCTGCTCCTCGATCACGGTCACCTTGCGTTTCTGCGTCGCTGCGCAGCCCGCGGTAATCGTGAGTATCAATGCCAGCGCAGCAATCAGGACCACGCCGCGATACCAACTCTGCATGTTTGCACTCCTGCGTTATGGGTCACGTTACCGCTGCGTCCGGCGAATCTCGCTGTGGACGACTTCCCAGACGCGCATGCCCGGCAGGGCCACGGTCACCACCGCGGTCTGGCCGGTAACGCGCGTGTCGGTGACCACGGCATTGACGAGCAGCCCCTGCACCATGCCTTCGATGTAATCATGCTGGAGCACGAAATCCTCAACGCGCGTGGCGCTGCGGATCTCCAGCCCGAGGATACGCTCGGCCAGTCTGCGGCGGGCATCCAACTCGGCCGCCCGGGCCGCTCGCAGCCGCCCCACCGCCGTGTCCATCTCCGGGTCCGTCGCCTCGCCCTGGGCTTCCAGCGTCTGCAGCGACCAGTCGGGATAGGCCAACGCGGCGCGCTCAGCATAGGCCTGGATGAAACGCGGATTCGGTATACCCATGCCCGTCGCTTCGAACTCGCGCTTCACAACAGTGTTGACGATCTTCTCGATGTCCGAGCCCTGCACGTCATCGCCGTCATAGTACCGGCTGTGCAGCTTCTTGATCGTGGTTACCACCTGCTCGGTCGGCAGGGCCAGCGTGCATTCAGCGATCAACTCATTGCTGTGCAGGTAGTAGCCCTTCTCGACGAAGCCCACCAGCGTCGTATCCAACTCAGTCGTGATGCGGTCGCTCTCCATCACGAAGTCGCGCACCTGCGTGCGCGCCGTGAGCCGCAAGCCCTTGATCCGCTCCGCCAGACGCCGCTTGGCATCCTCATACGCGGCCCGCTGGGCTGAAAGCCGCGCCTGCGGCCCGATGCTCTTCCAGATATCCGGGATGGCCGGCGGCAGGCCGGTGGGGGCCGGCGGCAGCAGATCGACGACCCCGGTGGGCAGGTTGGGCGGCAGGTCCGGCCGCGGCGCGCCCATGCCGATCACCTTCAGCACCTGCTTCTCGATGCGCCGGCTCATGGACTCGAAATCGCTGGACTTGACGCTGCTGCCCTTGTAGTGGCGACTGTGCGCCTCGCGTAGCGTCTCAACCACCTTGGCGACCGTGACCTCGGCCGGGACCTCGCAGGAGCCGTCGTCGTAGAACATCGGCTCGCCCAGCCGCACGCCCTGGACGAACGAGTCCACGTCGCTGCGTATCTGGTCGGACTCGGTCACGAAATCCTGCACATAGGTCCGCGAGTTGATCTGCAGGCCGTAAACCATCTCGGCCAGCTTGCGGTAGGCATCGGCCTCGGCCGCCCGCTTGGCCAGCAGCTTCTGTTGCTCGGCGGTCACGTCCTGACCGCTCGCCGTCCACATTCCTGTCAACGCCGCCGTCATCACCAGAACGATTCGCGCCGTACGCATGGTCTTACCCTTCACAGCCTGCCCCCGCTAGCTCGGCCGGCCGTACGATCGGCCGGCCCCGTCGTCCGTACCAAACTTGGACACGCCGGCCCCCTCCCTGGTTAGCCGGTCCGACACGTCGGTAGGATACCCCGAACCGCAAGCGCTGCCATGGCCGCGGGTTGAAATGCCGCCGCGCGCTTGGTCGGACCAGGTGCGGCGGCTATAGTGTCGCGCGCGGCCGGCGCGGATGGCGCGCCACGCCGTCCCGTGCACACGGAGGCTCGATGTCCGCGCCAGCACAACCATCCCGCTGGGGCGTGGTCAGCGGGCGCATCGACCGGCTGGGTCAGACGCGGCCGGACGTTGTGCTGCTGGCCCCCTACATGGTCTACCTGCTGCTGCTCGGGCTGGTCAGCGTCGTGCCGCCGACCTGGGAGTGGCTGGCGATTGCGATCCGCGGCGTGGGATCGCTGGCGGTCGTATGGGCGTTCAGGCGCCACCTCCCGGCCTGGGGCAAGCCGTACTGGACAACCGCGCTGCTGGGCGGACTGGCCGCCGCCTACCTCTGGTACGCCGGTCAATACCTGTTCGACTGGATCGGCCTGGGTGGCCGTCTACCCGTGTACCCAGGCGAGAAGGTCGTAACTGACCCCCGCGACGTCCTGGGTGCCCGCGGGCTCTTCCACGTCACGGTCACGTTGCGAATCATCGTGGCCATAACTGCCGTCCCGATTGTCGAAGAGCTCTTCTGGCGGGCCTTCCTGCTGCGCTGGCTGATTGACCGCGACAACTTCGAGCGCGTGCCGCTGGGCAAGTTCACCTGGTTTTCGTTTCTCGCGACGTCACTGCTTTCCACAATTCAGCATCCGGATAACTGGGCCGTCAGCATCTTCTGCTGGATGCTGTTCAACGCACTCTTCTACTGGACCCGCAGCATAAAGTGTCTCGTCCTGGTCCACGCGCTGACCAACCTGCTGCTCTACCTGTACGTACTCAAGGTTGACGATTGGGCTTTCTGGTGATGCCACCCCCGCACCATCGTGGACAACCGCCCCGGGAGCGCTCCCGGGCACGCCAACGCGCCGGCAGCATGACGGCCGCCCTGTTCCTGATAGCGCTAGCTGCTGTCGCGTCCGCTGGCGGAACCCCGCCGCCAACCACTGCCCCACAACTCGGAACCGTATCCGTCCGACCCGTTTCACCGGAAGAGGAGTTGTGGACAGGGATTGTCGAATTGCAGACCGAACCGTTGGACGCGGCCGCGTCGGCCCTCTGGTTCGACACGGCCGAGGTGCGACGACGGGTGTTGCTGGAACGGCTGCGCCTGTACCAGTCTCTGTACCCGGGCGGAGTCCATGCAGTCGCCGCCGCGCGGCTCGAACTGAGCACGCTGTATGAGTTGGGTGTGCTCGCGGGCGGGCAGTGGCGGCCGCTGTGTGCGCGCGTGGCGGAGCACCTGCGGACGTTTGGGCCGGAGCATCCAAACGCTGCCGAGGCCGCTTACTGGCAGAGGCTGTGCCTTGCCCAGCGGACGCCGGAGACTACCACCCAGCCCACCACGCAACGCGTGCTGGAGGGCGCTCCGGAACTGCGGGCCGCCCAGCGCCAGCACTTCGCGACATACCCCCACAGTCGCCACGCCCCCCGGTTGGCACGCGTGCTGTTCGAGGCCGCCGCACGGGACGGCGCTGAGGAGGAAATGGGCGCCATCGTGGCGGCCCTCGCACGCCACTTCCCGAACCACGCCGAAACGGTGACTTTGGCGGGGCAGCTACGGCGCCGCCAGGCAGTCGGACAGCTCTTCTGGCTGGCCGAGCAGCAGACTGACGGTGCGCTCATTGACACGCGGGCCTTTGCAGGTGTGCCGGTGCTGATCGTAGTGTGGTCGACATATGACGACGCCGCGCGCCGGTGCGTGCTGGCAGTCGAGGAATACCGGAGTGCCAACCCCGGAACGCAGGTCGTCGGCGTCAACCTGGACATCAGCAAGGCGGTCATGGCCGCAGCCTGTGTCGATCTCGGGATCGCGTGGCCGCAATTCAACGACGGTCTGGGCCGGGCGAACGTCTTCGCGCGGCACTGGGGCGTGGAGCGCGTGCCGCACGTGTTCGTGATCGACCGGTGCGGCCGGCTGTGCGGATCGGCGCAGGACGATACCTGGCAGGGACTTGCGGCGCGCGCCCGGGCCGAGTAGTAGGTCGGGGCGGCCGCGGCGGCCGGATTGACAGCCGACCGGCTGCCGGTTACACAGCGTTAACCGCTAAGGGTATACCGGCGTCCGGGTCCGCGGCGGGTGGGCGCGGGGGACTCCGGGTCTGGGCGGTGCTATGTACCCATGGAGCAGAGCTTTGAGACTGCCCTTCATCATCGGTGTCGTAATCACAGTAGTGGTTGTGGCGGCCGGCATTTTGGCGCCCCACCTGCGTTCCAGTGACGCTAAGGAAGCGGACCAGGCCCGGCAGGACGCTTTGCTGGCCGAACGGCTGCTGCACCGCTACGACACACGCCTGCCAAACGTCGCCCGGCTGGCGTCCACAGACATCCTCAGGCAGACCGGGGACGAGGCGCTGGTGGCTTTGACGCGCCCGGATCCGACGCGGGAAGAGCCCCAGACCGTCGCCGAACGCCTGGTCGAGTTGCAGCAGGAGAGCAGCCGGCGATTGCGCGAGTTGCAGGCTGTGGCGGAGCGCGAGGGCCTGCCCGCTGCGGACGTGCAGCCGCTGTCGCCCGGCGTGGGCGGGTTGAACCGGGCCCTGGCCGAATTCGATCGGGCGGTTCGCGACAACCATGCCCTGTTGCAGCAGGCACGCCAACATGCCAACCGCGCCCGCGCCGGCACTGGCCGCAGCGTCCCGGGCGTGACACAGACGGCCGGAATGGTGGAGTACACCCAGGCGGCCGAATTGCTGGCCGAAGCGCATCGGCTGCGCATGGAACACCGCGCCCGGCAGGCCCGCTTGCTGCTTGCGCGCGCGAGCGCCAGTGCCCATGCGGCGACCGCCGACTACCACGACAGCATGGATGTCGCCCCGACTGTCGCCCAGTTGCAGGTCGGACTGGCGGAGGTGCGGGCGCGCGCCCAGGCCGCCGACCAGGAGACTGCCGGGCTGCAAGCCCAGGTGGCCGCGCGGCGGGAAGAGCTGGCAGCGCTTGCTGCACAGATGAAAGCCGCCCGGGACGAGTTGCTGACGCTGGAACGCAGCGGCTTCGTCGCGGGGAATGATGACTCGTTTGAGCAATACCGCACGAGTTACCTGGCCATCAGCGAGCGCCTGCGCCTGCTGCAGGAGCGCGAACAACTGCTGCGTTACGGCGGGCGCGCCGGCGCCCGGTTCGCCGGCGATGATCTGGAAACCGCCCCCCTCGAAGGTGGCGAGCCGCACCCGGGTCTGGAGCACCTTGAACCGCTCGCCGCGCTGGCGGCCGAAACGGCACGCCGCCTGCACAGCGCGGAGGCGGCGCTGGAGGCGCACCTGGACGTAGTCGAGCAGTTGGAGGCGACGGCGTCCGACGCCGCACAACGCTACGCGGAACTCTCCGGCGGCGCGGCCGGCGCGCAGGCGACGCTGCTCAAGGAAATCATGGACTTGGCCCAGACCGCCCACGAGAAGGAAGAGCAGGCCCTGCGCGCCGCCAGCGCGGCCGTCACGGCTTTCGCCAACTCGCAGCAGGCTGCCCGCAGTTGGGTTAACGCGGCGAGCACACTGCAGCGTGAGAAAGACACCGAGCGCACGAATGAGCGCCTGCGGATCATCGTGGCGGATAAGTCGATTGTGAACATGGGCGCCAGCGCCCAGGCCGCCGCGCTAATGCTCGTGGGACGCATCTACGTACAGCGGATCGAGGCGAACGCCGCTATCCTCAACGACCTCGAACTCTTCGCCGAGATGGGTGGCACGGTCGACTTCCCGCTAGACGAGCTGGACGATCAGATCGCCGCGGGCGAGACGGCCGCGTTCGAGCAGTTGCAGCAGGCAGCTGAGCTCTACGAGGGGCTGATCGACAAGGTGCCGCCCGAAATCAACTGGATTCCCCGCGCCGGCCTGGCCGGCGTCTTCCACCTACTGGCTCGCATTCTGCCCGCTGAGGCCGACGGCTACCTGGCCCAGGCCGCCGAGCAGGCCGGCCTGGCCGCTGGCGGCCGCGAGCAAAGCCCTTATCTTCGCGAGCACGTGCGCTTCCGCGACCACCTGCGCGCGCTAAGCCCAGACACGCCACAACCGGCAGCGGAGCCCGAACCGGCCGCGGCGGAAGAACCTGCTGAGCCGGAGCCTGATGAGGGCGACTGACCCGGCGGCTAAGTAGTCTCTCCCCCCTCGCTAGCAGCACGTGACGGCGCCTAACGCGCTCGGAACAGACGTGCGCTGGTCCCGTACGGGCCCACACGCAGCCGGACCAAGCGCAGGCAGTTCGGACAGCGGCCGACGTAGTAGCGTTGATCCGGTCGCCGATACACACGCGTGTAGACGCCGCAACACTCGAACAGAATGCCAACGTACGGCCGACCGCGGGAAGCGGACGACTGTTGGTCCGTGCCGGGCGTTTCGTGGCCGTCGCCTTGGTTATCGGACATATACCTGGCGCCGTCAGCTGTTGGGTATGGCGCGCCTTGTATCGGCCGGACCGTCACTCCTTCTTGATAGCCGAGAGGGGCCGCGGCGCTTCCCCTACGCCAAGCGCGCCTGCTCGACGAACCGCCGCAGGACCGCGTGGTCTTTCACGCCTGGCCGGCTCTCGACGCCGCGGGCAACATCCACGCCGTCAAACGGCCCGCACGCCAAGGCGGCGCGGACGTTCTCGGGCGTTACGCCACCGGCGCAAAAGATGCGTGTTTCGGCATGCCGACAGCGGTGTGCAACTTCGCCCAAGCAGGCAAAGCCGGGGTGTGGCTCACCTTTGGGAGTGTCGAGAATGACGGCTTCCAGGGCCAGGTCGGCACGCCGTGCCGCCGCCAGGTACGCGCACAGTCCGTCGGCCGCGTCCGGGCCGCGAACTTCCCACGCCTTGATCAAACGCAGGTCGGCACAGCGTCCCAGTAAGTCTTCTACGTACGTGACGAACTCGGCCCCATGCAACTGCACGCAATTAATGCCGGTGGCGCCGACGCCGGCGACTACTTCCGCGACCGGCGCGTCCCGATAGAGCAGCACGGGCCGTGTGTGCGGCGGCAGGCTCTCGGCGATTGCGCGGGCGACTTCCAGCGTGACTTGCCGCGGGCTGGCCGCCCGGATCAGCCCAACGAAGTCGGCGCCGGCGGCGGCCGCGGCCTGGGCGTCCCCCAGGGTCGTGATTCCGCAGATCTTCACGAACATGGCCGGCTCACGTTTCGGCGGCGGCGCTCGTTGCGCCGCTGAAGCCGCCGCAGCTTTGGCGTATGATCCTCTGATATGTTCCTGGCCGTCGTCGCCATCCTGTCTATCGTACTGGCGTTCGCGCAGCCGGTATATCGCTGGGTTACGCCGCCCGGGCTGGTCGTGGCGGCGGTGGCGGGCGCGACGCTGCTGCCGGCCCTCCTGGCCGGGACGGCGGGGGCGTACGCGCTGCGCCTGCTGGAGCGTTACCCGCACGAGCCGCAGCGTGGGCAGGCGCCGATGGGCTGGGCCAACCATCTGGTTTCACCGGTACTGACGGCGTGCCACGCCTTCGTTCTGCTATGCACGGACTGGACCCTGCTGGTCCGCAGCACGCCGGTGGTGGGAACGTGGCCGGTCGTTCCCAGCCTGCTCAGCATCGTGCCGTTCCTGATTGCTGTCGTGCTGGTGTGGGTGGTGTCTTACCCGGCGGAGCGGGCCGTGCGGCAGATCGCCGTCGAGACATTCATATTCCGCCAGCGCCCGGTCCGGCCGGTGTGGACGCTGGGGCAGTACCTGGTGAACAACCTGCGGCACCAGGTGCTGTTCATACTGATACCCATGCTGCTGATACTCGCGGCCCGCGACCTGATCATGAGGTACGATCGCGAGCTGCGTGAGCTTTCCGGCCATCCCTTCCTGGCCGATGTGTTGCTGGGCGGCACGGCGATTCTGGTCGCCCTGATCGCACCGGAAATCCTGCGGCACGTCTGGTCCACGCGGCGACTGCCGGACGGGCCGCTGCGCGATCGCCTGCAGGCGGTCTGTCGCCGGCTGAAGCTGCGTTATCGCGAGATCCTGGTGTGGCAGGCCGGCGGTCTGATCGTCAACGCGGCGGTCATGGGCGTGCTGGCCCCGCTGCGCTACGTGCTGATCACCGATGCGATGCTCGAGCAGCTCGACGACACGAAGATCGAGGCGGTCTTCGGGCACGAGGCCGGCCACGTCAAGCAGCACCACATCCTGTTCTTCCTGCTGTTTGCGCTGATCAGCGGGGCAGCGGTCACGATCTTCTCGGTCCGCACGCGGCATCTCGACCCGCAAGGCACCGAGTTCCAGCTCATCGCTACTGCCGTGGGGGCCGTGTTGCTGCTGAAGTGGGTGGTGGTTTTCACGTGGATCTCCCGGCGTTTCGAGCGGCAGGCGGACGTCTTCGGCGTGCGTGTGCTGGCGCTAGGCGGCCTGCCCTGCGCGGGGCCCTGTGTGCTGCACGGCACGCCGACGAGCAACCCCGGGCCGCTGCCGCCGCGCGGCGCCCTGTGCAGCAGCGCGGCGCTGCTGTTCGGCAACACGCTCAACGACGTGGCCGTGTTGAACGGCATCGCGCCCGATGCGCGCAGTTGGCGCCACGGGTCCATCAGCGGGCGCTCCCGGACGTTGATCCGCCTGGCGCACGATCCGCGCGCCGCGGCCCGGTCGGAGCGCCAGGTCCTGTGCGTGAAATGGGTCATCGTCCTCGTCTCGGTGGGTATGTGCGCCTGGGCCTGCTCGGAGATCAACATCTGGAAGCTGCTAAACCTGGCGGAGCTGTTCTGAAAACTGCGCCGACCGATTAACCCGGAGACGGGCCCTGTGGACGGCGAGTCACAGCACGCGGGGATGCGAATCTGACGGGAAGACTGGGCGGCATGGCACTACGCCGCTGCTTCCAGGGCAAACCATCAGGCCGGAGACGATCCCCTCCAATTTGGCGCTGTTGTCGGAGGTGTCGAAGCCCCAAGTATCTCCGGGCCCTCGCACATGGTATGATTGCGGCCCGGTCAGCGGGACTTCGAGTCGCCAAGTCGACCCCGCCTGATCGCCTCGCATTTCGGTGAATGACAAGGACATGTCAATATGTTGACGCTACGCACTTCCGCCAAATGACGACAACCCAGGCTGGTCGCAGGCATACTGATCGGGCTGGCAAGCGGCGCGTGGTCGGCCACAGTCGGCTGTCGGCCGACGCCCTTGAGCCAAGATGACGGCACTCAACCAACCGCCGGACCAGCGACCAACCAAACAACACCGGCAACCGACCTCCCCGCCACACTGCCGCCGGGCGGCCTGATCCAGCCGGACGATCTCGTCTATCGCGGCGCGTTTCGGCTGCCGGACGTGGCCGGCGATTTCGGCTGGGAATGGGGCGGAACGGCGCTGACGTACTACCCCGAGGGCGACCCGGCCGGGCCTGCGGACGGATATCCCGGCTCGCTGTTTGCCACCGGGCACGACCATCGGCAACAAGTCTCGGAGATCAACATTCCGGCGCCGGTAGTGTCCGCGAACAAGAACCTGGCCGACCTGAACGTCGCCGAGACGCTGCAGCCGTTTCGGGACATCCGGGCCGGCCTGGTTGACACGGCGGCGCTGGAGTTGCCGCGGGGCGGGCTGGCTTACCTGCCGGCGCAGGGGGCGCAGACGACCGGCAAACTGCACTTCTGCTGGGGCCAGCACTATCAGGAGCAGCGCACGGTTTCGCACGGCTGGTGTGAGATGGACCTGGCGCATCCGCAGGCGGCCGGCGGCTGGTACCTGGGCGAGTACTCCAACTACAGCACCAATGACTACATGTTCGACATACCCGCAGAGTGGGCAGCCGCGCACACACCGGGGTGCCTGCTGGCCACGGGCCGCTTCCGTGACGGCGGATGGTCCGGACAGGGACCGTCTCTGTTCGCCTACGGCCCGTGGAATGAGGGTAATCCGCCGCCGGCCGGCACGACGCTGGGCTGCACGCCGCTGATTCTGTACACGCGGTCGGACGACTGGGATGCGCCGACGCCGCACACCATGACCGGCTATCACCACTCGGATGAGTGGGCCGGCGGAGCGTGGCTAACGGCGGGCGAGTCGGTCGCCGTCATCTTCGTTGGCACCAAGGGCCTGGGTGAGTGCTGGTATGGCTTTGCGAACGGCGTCGTCTGGCCGGACGAGCCGCCGTATCCGCCCGTTCCTGATCCGCCGTACAATGACCGAGGTTGGTGGAGCACGCGCTTCGCGGCGCGCATTCTGTTCTACGATCCGGCCAGTCTGGCGGCTGTTGCGTGCGGCCAGACTCCGCAGCACAGCCCGCAGCCGTACGCGTACCTGGACGTGGATCGACACCTGTTCAACCCCCAGACGGAGCAGCGGAAGTACCGGCTAGGGGCCGCTGCGTATGACCGCGCCAACCGGCTGTTGTACGTATTGGAGATCCGCGCTGACGGCGATCGTCCGCTGGCGCACGTGTGGAGCGTGTCGGAATAGCAGCGTGCCAGGGCGACGGCTCCCGGTGCGCTCCGCATCGGCCCACCTAGAACAGCGGATAGATGAAAGGCGCGGCACCAATGCTGCTGACCGCAATCAGCACGCCAATTGCGACAACGGCGAGCAGAATCGGCAGCAGCCACCACTTCTTGTTGTGCTTCAGGAAGCTCCAGAACTCCGCCACAAGGCTGCTCCGGGGTTTGGCCGCCTCGCGCGTGAATTCGTCGGTCCCGTCGATCCCGGTCGTATTCCTGTCTGCGCTCATTGTCACTTCGCCCCAGTCTCTCGTCTTCGCTGCCTCAATACAGCACCCGGTCGCCTTGGCGAGATTCGCCAGATGCGCCTACCGGCACAGCCAACGTGACGGCCGGCCTAATACTGCCGAAAATACCGTTCCATGCGCTTGGGCGCCTGCCGCTTAACCCAATAGCTTGCCGCAGAGGGGTCGAACTTGCGGTTCATTGCGTCGCGTCCGATAAGCCGAAACGCCAGTCCGACCGGCAGTATGATCAGGTAGAACATGATGCCCAGCGCTACGTAAGAGATGATCAGGCCGATCGGGAATGATACGACCGACATTGCGATGTACACAGGCTTGGCCGCGATGGGGGCAACCGCCGCGCACACGCCGCAGTATCCGCCCAGGGCCCAGAGTATGTACGCGGTCGGCACCGCCGCACCGCCCGGCACGACTCTACCAACCCAAACCCGCCAGAACACCAGCGCACCAAACAGGCCGAACGCCACGAGGCCGATCAGGCTGAAGTTACGCAACATCGTGCGGCTGGGATTCCAGTCAATGCTGACGAGGGCCATTGTCTCTCAATCCAACTGAAACTGCGCGAGGTACTCGTCTACCTCATGCTTGCGCGCCCGCGGTTGTTCGTTCTTGTAGAGTACGAAGTTATCAAGCACAAGCACGTCCATGTTGGTGCCCATGAAGCAGCGATAGGCGTGCTCGGGTGAACACACGATCGGCTCACCACGCACATTGAAGCTCGTGTTGATAATCACCGGGCAACCAGTACGCTGCTTGAAAACCGACATGATGCGGTGCATGCGCGGATGGCGCTCTGCGTCCACGGTCTGGACGCGCGCCGAGTAGTCCACGTGCGTAATTGCCGGCACGACCGAGCGAATCTGTTTCAGCTTGTCGAGGCCCGTCTGCGGCTGCCCATCCACTGGCGTGCGCTTGTCCGGCCTAACCGGCGCCACCAACAGCATGTACGGGCTGTCCTCTTCCGGCCGCATCTCAAAGTACTCATGCACGTCCTCGCGCAGAACGCACGGAGCGAAGGGGCGGAAAGACTCTCGGAACTTTATCTTCAGATTCATCACCGACTGCATGCGCGGCGAACGCGCATCACCGATAATCGAGCGCGAACCCAGCGCCCGCGGTCCGAACTCCATACGGCCGTGCAAGTGACCGACGACCTGCTCGCTCTGAATCGCCTCTACGATGCGCCGGACGACTTCGCCCTCGTCGGGATAGTAGTGATAAACCGCCCCGACACCGTCCAGCATCGCACGCGTTGTCTCCGGCGTGTAGCTGGGTCCCAGCAAGGACCCGTACTGGGCGTCGTGCCGCCGGGCCGGGCGCGCGTTGTTGAGCAACTGGTGCCAAACGAACAGGGCCGCACCCAGCGCTCCACCAGCATCGCCCGCGGCCGGCTGGATCCAGATGTTCTCGAAAGGCCCCGCGCGCAGAATGCGGCCGTTGCCGACGCAGTTCAGGGCGACGCCCCCCGCCAAACACAGGTTCTTGAGCCCGCTATGTTCGTGCGCGTGGCGCGCCATGCGCAACATGACGTCTTCGGTGACAACCTGAACCGAGGCCGCGATATCCATCTCCCGCTTGGTAAGCGGAGACTCGGGCCGCCGCGGCGGCCCGCCGAACAAGTCGTGAAACTTGCGGCTCGTCATCGTCAGGCCTTGGCAGTAGTTGAAGTAGGACATGTCCATCCGCAGTGAGCCATCGGGCTTGATGTCCATCATCCGGGTGCGAATGACGTCCTCGTAGACGGGCTCACCGTACGGCGCCAGGCCCATGAGCTTGTACTCACCAGAGTTGGGCTTGAACCCGCAATAATACGTAAAGGCGGTGTAGAGCAGGCCAAGTGAGTGCGGGAAGTGCAACTCCTGGGTGATATCGATGCGATTCCCACGCCCCACGCCGCAACTCGCGGTCGCCCACTCGCCGACCCCGTCGACCGTCAGAATCGCCGCTTCGTCGAACGGCGACGGGAAGAAAGCGCTGGCGGCATGGGACTCGTGGTGCTCAGCAAAAATATAGCGGCCCACATACTTGTGGCGCAGCCCACGGTCCAGTTCGCGCGGGAGATGGAGCTTCTGCCGGGTCCATAGCGCCAGGGCCTGACGAAAGCTCTTGAAGCCGGCGGGCGCAAACGCGCAGTATGTCTCGAGCAACCGCTCGAATTTCAGCAGTGGCTTGTCGTAGAAGGCAACGTGATCGAGTTGCGCGGGCGTGATTCCGGCTTCGCTAAGACAGTAGTCGATCGCATTCTGAGGAAAGTCGGGGTCGTGCTTCTTGCGCGTGAAGCGCTCCTCCTGGGCGGCGGCGACGAGTTCCCCATCCCGGACCAGACAGGCTGCGCTATCGTGATAGAACGCCGATATCCCCAGGATGTTCATGCCGCCTCCGAGACCTGCCGGCTCTTCTTTCCGGAAGTCCTCCTGACTCAGGATCATCCCGGAGTATAGCCTTCGCCTAGGCTGAAGTCTAGCGCCGACCAACTAGGGCCCGCCGCCGATAAGCGCGTACGGCGTATGCCGCCCGACCCTTGCGACCGGCGCGTGGTCACCCTACAATTCGCACTGGTTAGGGTTGGGCAGTTCTTTGGTCGGCACGGACATGCGAAACCGAACATGAACCAGAGCGGCAATTCCGGGGCTGAGTCTTATCGACATCCGTCCGCCGCGCGGCCGAAGAGGCGATGGTCGCTCCTGCAGCGGATTCTGGTACGCCTGGGCCTGCTGACCGGGGCGGCCCTCTTTGCGATCGCGCTGTGCGAGCTGGCCCTGTGGGTCGTCGCCCCTATCCCGTGGCATGAATGGGCAATTTGGGTGCCGGAGGGGCACATCACCGGCCGATACATGCCCAATCAAGAAATCAAGACCGCGTCTGGACATGTGTTTCGTGTGAATAAGCACGGTTTTCGCGGACCGGATTACACCTTCGAAAAGGCGTCCGGAACTCTGCGGATTGAGATATTCGGGGGGTCCGCGGCACTGTGTTACAAGTCTGCCGGGCGGCAGAAAAGCTGGCCCGGCGCCCTGGAGCTGAAGCTCCAGGAGCGTTTGAACATGCCGGTCGAGGTCATCAATCTCGCGCTGGCGGGTTTCACCTCGTTCAAGTCGAAGATCAACTACCTGTGCTTCGGCCGCGCGTTCAACCCCGATGCGATCATCGTCTATCACACGTGGAATGATATCAGCCGGTTCCGCGAGTTGGAGACCGTGCCCTACATACCGCAGGGCATGCCGAAGAACTGGCCGCTGTGGGCGCGATTCGCCCGCGCAACGCAACTCGGTCGGCGCGTGCGAATGGCCGAGTTCATTTTCCAGGGCCGGCGCTACGACATCATCGCCAGACCCATGGAGGGGACCGGTGAGGGCTTTGATCGCCCGATAACTCCGCGGGCCTGGGATTGGGTGCGTCAGAATTACGAGGACATCACCAGGTTTGCGAACGCCGACGGCGTCCTTCCGATCCTGGTGACGCAGGCCGGGCTCGCTTCTCGGGATAACATCGATGACCCCGAAGTTGCTCATCACATGGGTGCTATGTCGCGAGGGGTAACGCTGCCGCTCGCGGTTGACACGTGGTTGCGGATCAACGAGATCATCGAAACGGTCGCCCGCGAACAGAACGCCCTCTTCGTGGACGGGTACAACACGGTCCCCCACGACCTGAAACACATTCGCGACAACGTGCACTTGTTCGACGAGGGTTCCGAGGTGCTGGCAGAGGAAATCGCCCGCGTCCTGCTTGATGATGAGCGGTTCCTGGCCCTCGTCGCGCGCGTTCGCGCCGAGGTCGGTCCACGTCCCTAACGAGAGTCTTGTTCCCCCTGACAGCACCGGACTGCGTGTCCTGGCTGTGTCGGCTTGGCCCGTTGCCATGATAACTCCCGGAATCAGAGCTGGAGCGCTGCAATGAGAATCGTGCCTTATATCCCGGTCTTCTGGCGCGCCTCATCCGTTGGCCGCGCCGCCGCGGTCCTGGCGCTGGGGGTTGCATTGAGTCTGCTCAGTGCTTGCTCGCCGACGGATAGCAGTAGCCAGGGCAACCAGGATCAAGACGGCGGCACTAACCCGCCGGCGGACAACGGCACGCGGCCCACTACCGTAACCGGCACACTGATTGCCGATCACACTGCGGCGGCGGCGTTTGATCGCATTCCGGCTGCGTCCATCCAGGCAGTCCACGCGCGGTTCAACGTCTTCTTCGGCCACACGTCGCACGGCAGCCAGATCGTGACGGGCCTGGACATGCTGGCGCGCGAGAACGGCAGCCTGGCGTTCAATGCCGGCGCGAACACGTTGACGTTGGAGGAGCAATACGGCGATCTGGGCACCGTGTGGGATCTGCCGCATCCAGCCTGGATCGACCAGACGCGCCAGGCCCTCACGCGCCCCGGCAACAACATCAACGTCGTCATGTGGTCCTGGTGCGGCGGCGTGAGTGACAATACGGCGGCCGGCATCAACGGGTATTTGCAGCGGATGGATGCGCTCGAGCGCGAGTACCCGAACGTCGTGTTCATCTACATGACCGGCCACCTGGACGGGACCGGCGCCGGCGGCAACCTGTGGACGCGCAACGACCAGATCCGTGACTACTGCCGGGCGAACGGCAAGATCCTGTACGACTTCGCCGACATCGAAAGCTACGACCCGGATGGCAACCTGCATGCCGACGGCAGTGACTGGTGCGAGTGGTGTGAAACCTGGTGCCGGACGCACACCTGTCCGCCCTGCGAGGATTGCGCGCACTCGGTATGCTTCAACTGCTACCAGAAGGGTCGCGCCTTCTGGTGGCTGCTGGCCCGGCTGGCCGGCTGGGCGGGGTGAATCTCGGACCGGGGCGGGCGGCCCGCTCAACCGGGCCGGCCACGCGCGTGACAGCCGCAGGGCGCCGCAAGGGCGCCCTGCGATCCGGTTCTGCTACGCGGTTTCCTCGGGCTTGCCCGGACCGCCCTCGAACGACTGCAAAGCCAGGTAGCTCAGCCCGAAGCGTTTGATGTTATCGAGTTGCTTGTCGAACGCGTCGAAATGGCCTTCCTCATCGGCCACAAGCGACTCGAAGAGCTGCTTGGAAACCGCGTCCGCATTGGCACTGCACTCCAGCGCGGACTGGTTGTAGTCGCGGATGGATTGCTGCTCCAGCCCCGCCGCCCGGGCGAGAATCTCGGCCGGCTCGGTGATCGGCTCGACCGGGGCCGCCAGCACCATGTTCACGTCGCCCTTGAGGAACAGAATGCGCTCGGCCAGCTTCTCGACGTGTTGCATCTCGACGACGGCCGTGCGCTTCAGCAGGCCGGCCAGCGGGGCAAAGCCCTGATCATCCAGATGGAAGTGCCAGTACATGTACTGGTGAACGGCCTGCAACTCGTCCGCCACTGCCTTATTCAGGAGGGCAATGCTCTTCTGTGCGTCCATACCAAAAACTCTCCTGACTCCATGATGTCTTGTCGCGCCACGCAACCCGTGCTACCGAGTCGCCAGTCTGGATCAATCCAGGCTACAGGGCGTGACGGCGCGCGTCAATGCGGGCCGCGGCGTTGTGGCCGCGGCCCGCGTCGCCGGCCATGAGAGCTTCCCGATCAGAACCGCAAAAACGGCCGGTGAACCACGTCCTAAGCGCGGCCGCCTACCGTCCGCCGAGTGCCTTGCGCACACCCTCCGCGTACGCCGGATCGGCCTTGGCGAAGTGGCCGATCTGCCGCTCGATGATCTCCTGCGGCACACCCTGCATCGCCTTGGCGATGGCGTGGTGCAGGCGGCCGCGCTGCTCGTCCGTCATCAGCCGATACAGGTTGCCCGCTTGCGTGAAGTCGTCGTTGCCCTCGCGATGGTCGTAGCGGTCGGCGTCGCCGCTGATGCGCAAAGGCGGCTCCTTGAAGCGCGGGTCCTCCACCGGCCCGCCGCGGCTGTTGGGCTCATAGTTGACCGCGCCGCCGGCATTGCCGTCGAAGCGCATCGGTCCATCGCGATGGTACGTGGCGACCGGACAGCGCGGCTTGTTCACCGGCAGGCTGTCGTAGTTAACGCCCAGGCGATAGCGGTGTGCGTCGGCATAAGAAACGATGCGGAACTGGAGCATCTTGTCCGGGCTGTGACCGATGCCGGGCACCATGTTGCCGGGCGAGAAGGCCGACTGCTCGACCTCGGCGAAGTAGTTCTCCGGGTTGCGGTTCAGCTCCATGATGCCGACCTCGATCAGCGGGTAGTCGCCGTGCGGCCAGACCTTGGTCAGGTCGAACGGGTTGTAAGGCGTCTTCTCGGCCTCCATCTCCGGCATGACCTGCGCCATCATGCGCCACTTCGGGAAATCCCCCTTGGCGATTGACTCGTACAGGTCGCGCTGGTGGCTCTCGCGGTCGCGCCCAATGAGCTCGGCCGACTCGGAGCCGGTTATCGTTTGGATACCCTGCATCGTCTTGAAGTGGAACTTGACCCAGAAGCGTTCGTTCTTCGCGTTGATCAGGCTGTACGTGTGGCTGCCGTAGCCGTTCATATGACGGTAGCTCTTGGGCAGCCCGCGGTCGGAGAACAGAATCGTGACCTGGTGCAGGCTCTCGGGCGAGAGCGACCAGAAGTCCCACTGCATGGCGTTGCAGCGCATGTTCGTGGCCGGGTCGCGCTTCTGCGTATGGATGAAATCGGGGAACTTGTACGCGTCGCGGATGAAGAACACGGGCGTGTTGTTACCGACCAGATCCCAGTTGCCCTCATCCGTATAGAACTTCATCGCGAAACCGCGGACGTCGCGCTCGGCGTCGGCCGCGCCGCGCTCGCCGGCCACGGTCGAGAAACGCACGAAGCACTCGGTTTTCTTGCCCACCTTGGAGAAGATGCCGGCCTTGGTGTACTTGGTGATATCGCCGGTGACCGTGAACGTGCCGTAAGCACCCGAGCCCTTGGCGTGCACGACGCGCTCAGGAATGCGCTCGCGGTTGAAATGGGCGTGCTTCTCAAAGAGCTGCCAATCCTGCACGAGCAGCGGGCCGCGCGGCCCGGCGGTCAAAGAGTTCTGGTTGTCGGCCACGGGAATGCCGGCCGACGTCGTGAGCTGCGTTTTCTTATTCTCGGCCATGACGATCTCCTTCCTGCTGAGGGTGGTCCACCTTCGAAAGCGTCAAATTCCAGACATTGTCCAATTTCACGGCGGCCGGTCGGCGCGGCGCAACGCATTCAGGAGCGGCGTTTGCGGCCGCGCAACACGACCTGGTAATCCTTGACCTCGAAGTCCCGCAGCGCCTGCTGGCCCGTGACCCGCAGCGCCGTCCAGGGGACGTCGTAGATTCTGCCGGTTTCTTCGTCAACGAAATGATGATGCGCGGCCACCCGCGGCTCGAACACCACCACGCCCTCCTTGAGCACCTGCGACTTGATCAAGCCCTTCTCGACCATCAGGTTCAACGTGTTGTACACCGTCGCCCGCGAGAGCGTCGGGCAGGCCTGCCGAACATGCTCCCAGACCTCGTCCGCCGACGGGTGCGCCGCCGTGGCCAGAACGTACTTGGCCACCGCGATGCGCTGCGGCGTCGCCTGGATGCCGTGTTCGCGCAGAATCGCCATCACGCGCTGCATGTGATTTAGACTAGGTTCAAACCGATATTCTGTCAACCTGGAAAAACGCCGGCGCCCAAGCTTGGCCACCACGATGATGCTGCCACCGCGTCAGAGCCTAAATGTTTGTCTCACAGCTACATATGACTCTACACCTGCCAGGGCAAACCAGTACGCCGGCGTATTCCGCTTCTCAGGCCAATGTGGCCGCCCATTGCCTCATGCGCACCTGGCACCCTTCGATGGCGGCGCATCCCCCGACAGATGCGACACGAACTTCACGTACGCCTCCGCCCGGGCGGACCAGGAGTTCGCCGCCGCGAAGGCTTGACGCTTCGCACTATCTGGGGCGCGACGCGTCAACGCCGTCTGCAGGCAATCCGCGACCTCGGCCGGCGCGCGCGCGACGCTTACCAGATCCCCAAAGCTGCCCGTGTCCGCCACCGGCGTGGTCACGACCGGCTTGCCCAGCGCCAGGTACTCGTAGATCTTCACCGGATTGGCCGCATTGGCCACGTCGCCGGCCTTGAACGGCACCCAGCAGACGTCAAAAGCCTGCACGTAGGCCGGTACTTGTGCGTAGGGGCGCAGCCCGAGCAGGTGAGCGTTCGGCAGGTTGGCGATCGCGCGGAGGTCCCCGCGGTTGTCGTGCGGGCCGACAAACACGAACTCGCAATCCGGCAATGCCTGGAGCACAACGCGCATCAGGTCCCAGTCCAGCCAGTCGTACAGGGCCCCCACGAAACCGACGATCGGCCGGCCGCTGTCGGGTAGGTCGGGCGGACGCGGCGCGGCGGCCGCCGCCGAGCGGAACCCGTCGGCGTCCACGCCGTTGCGGATGACCGCTATGGGCAGCTCAGGCCGGCGGGCGCGAATGCCGTCGGCCAATTGCTCCGCCACAACGACGGCCCCATCCGCGCGGGCAATCAACTCGTCCTCCCACTGCTGGTAGTGCCCGGCAAGTTCCGGACGCGGCACGTGCACGGCCAGATCGTCGATGCAGTCATAGATGATGCGGCGGAACGGCAATTCGTCGAGCCAAGGGGTCCACAGCGGCGAAACAACCAAGGCGGCGGCCTGATCCCAGGATACTCGGCCCTCAAGCTGACGCCGCAGGGCACGCGCCCGGGCGCGGATGCCTCGCTCCAGGCGGACGCGCGATAGACGCGCCCACCAGCGCGCGGGGTATGTCGGCCAGGGGCGAACGACCGGGACCGCGTCGGCTTCGCGCAGCAGGCTGGTCAGACGCTCGGCAGCCGTGCGGTAGGACGGGACCTGCACGAAGGTAGTCGGCTGTCCGGCCCGCTGCCAGGCCTCGGTGAGCATGCGCGTGCGGCCAACCAGCTTGAAGTCCCAGGTTACCGCGGCCAACGAAACCAGATGCATGTGCCTGTCGCCTGTACCCACATCCGCGTGGGGCGTCCGACCGTCGGACCAACCCACACCTGCTGCGAAGATTCCGGGCAGTATAGCGGCCACGGCCGGGCGGGCGATGATCCGGCGATTGCCGAACGCGCGCGGATTGCTCAGCCGTCGCCCCAATCGAACGCGAAGGCGTGCAGCCGGGCGGGCCCCGGAACATCGCGCACCAGCACGCGCCGGCTGCGACCGGCCAGGTCCGGATCGCTCTCCAGCAGCGTGAGCACGGCCTCGTTGCCGGCGCGTTCATAGCCCGTGCCGGTCTCGAAAAGGAAGTAGTCGGGGCGCTCGGTCAGGATGTGACGGCGCAGGGCGTCAAGGTACTCGGGCGCTTCATACCACGGCAACCAGGCCGCCCCCGCGTAGAACACGACGCGCCGCGGACTGGACCCGCTCATGATGCGCTTGGCGGAAATCTCCGGATCCTGGCGCGCCAGTTCGAGCGCTACTTCCGGCAGGTAGTCGTCTGCCGCGTTCGGCAGGCGAAGTGAGTAGGCGGCCAGCGGCAGCAAGGCGACCACGACCAGACCGATCGCGGCAACACGTTGCCAGGGGCGTGCGGCGGCGCGAAACGGCCAGGTCAACGCAATGGCCGCAAACGGCAACAGCAGCATGACGACCACCAGCAAATGCCGCGGCGCCAGGTAGCTGTGCTGGTGGAGCAGAATCAGCGTCAGCGTGAGATGCCCGACCATGCAGCCGATCAGACCGACGAGCGGCGGTCGCAGAACCTGGCGCCGCAAGGCCACCAATGGGAAGGCCGCCAGCAGCGGCACCACCACCCGCCCGGCGCGAAAGAGCGTGTACAGCACCCAGGGCAGCAGCGCGTACGCGGGCAATTCCAGCGGCTGAAGCTTCGCCACGAAAAGCAGCGCGGGCGCGCCGGCGAGCCGGGATACCATGGCGTCCGGCACATGCGCGGCCGGCATGGCGGCCGCGGTTTCCTCGCCGCGGAACCAGTCCAGCGGGTTCTTGCCCAGCTTGGCCGTAAGGTCGCCCGTCGCCAGCCAGTAGGGGCTGGCGCAGACGCCAAAGGCCGCCAACAGCGTCAACATGCCCAGCAGCCGGCGCCGCCACGTAATTCGCAGAGCGACCAGCGCGGCCAACCCCGCCAGAATCACCACCAGCCCCTCAGGTCTGGTCAGGTAAGCCAGCGCGCCCGCCACGCCGCACAGGACCGCGGACCTGATGTGTTCAATGCGCAGCATGGCCCAGGCACCGAGAAGGTAGAACGCCGCGTGCAATTGGTCGGACATGACCTCCGCTGACAGCCAAACGTTTAGCGGCAGCAGTGCCGCCAGCGCCAGTGCCGCCACGGCCGCCGCGTTGGGGTCGATCGGCAACTCCAGCCGCCGTGCGAGACGCCGCGTCAGCAGGCCGGCCAGCAGGACGATCGCCAGGCCGGCAATGCCGGCGGCGACCTGCCCGCTGCGCTGCCACGTCATGGGGCCGTCCGCGGCCCCGAGCGCCCGAGTCAGGCGCTGGCTGGCGAGCACGGTCAGCGGGAACAGCGGATGCTGGTGCGTCGTCGGCCGGCGCAGGTAGGCCCAGCCTTCATCGCCCAGGTCCCGAGCGTATTGGCAAAACGTGACGCTGTCGCGCGCAATGCAGGGCATCATTGCGGCGACCATCGTCCGCCAGGCGGCCGCCACGACAATGATGCCAACAGCCAGCCACAAGAGCCGGCGCGCCGCGTGCGCGGGGGGCAAGGCGGCTGATTGTTCGACTTCCGGCAACGGTGCTCCTCTCGAATCGCGGCAGGAAACGGGTGGTTCTGTTGGCGGCGTGATTATACGATGCGCTGCGGCAGGTGTCGTCGGCGGGCGGGGCGCTGGCATGGGAGCAGCCGGGCATGCAGGTTCTGGCAATCGAGCCTTACTTCGGCGGCAGCCACCGGGCGTTTCTGGAGGGCTGGATTGCGCACAGCCGGCACGCGTGGACCGTCTTGGGGCTGCGCCCGGCGAAGTGGAAGTGGCGCATGCGCCAGGCGGCCGTCACGTGCGCGCGGCAGATGGCTGACGAGTTGGCCGCCGGGCACCGCTGGGACGTCTTGTTCTGCTCGGACATGCTAAACCTCGCCGAGTTTCGCGGGCTGGCCCCGGCGGGCTGGCGCGACTTGCCGGCGCTGGTTTACTTCCACGAGAACCAGCTCACCTATCCCGTGCAACACGAGGACGAACGCGACTACCACTTCGGCCTGACGAACATGACCACCGCGCTGGCGGCCGAGGCCGTCTGGTTCAATTCCACGTTCAACCGCGACTCGTTCCTCGACGCTCTGCCGGCCATGCTCAAGCGCATGCCCGATCACCAGCCCTTAGAGGCGATTGAGCAGATCCGCGCCACGGCGGAAATCCACCCGCCGGGCATCGCGGCTTTTCCGCCGCGCGGCCCGCGGACCGCGGGACCGCTGCGCATCGTGTGGGCGGCACGCTGGGAACATGACAAGGACCCGGAAACGTTCTTCGCCGCGCTCTCAGAGCTGCAAGCGCGCGGCGTGCCCTTCCGCGTGAGCGTGCTGGGCGAGCGCTTCGCGCGCTGTCCGGCAGTGTTCGACGAGGCGCAGGCGGCTCTGCGCGAGCACCTTGACCGGTAGGGTTACCAGGCCCGCTGGGGCGATTACCAAGCAGCCTTGCTGGAAGCGGATGTATTCGTGTCCACGGCGCAGCACGAGTTCTTCGGAATCAGCGCCGTGGAGGCGCTGGCCGCCGGCGCGTACGTTCTGTTGCCGAACCGGCTGGCGTATCCGGAGGTGCTCGGCGCGGCGGCCTCGGGGAACGCGGCGCGGTTTCTCTATGACGGGGGCCAGGTAGAGCTGGCGGAGCGGCTAACCGACCTGGCTGAGCGTGTGTCGCGCGGCGAGTTATGGGACGCTGATCCGGCATTTGGCGTTCGGCTGGCCAAACGGTTCCGCTGGGAGAACCTGGCACCGGGAATGGACGACTCGCTCGCCAGGCTCGCGGGCTGAGCGACACCGTGACGCCGCGGCGGCCGAGGTGAATGGGGGCTGTTCCGCTGGCCGCCGGCCAATCCGTGCGGAAAGTCGCCGATCCTTTGCCGTGTGAGCCAACTGCCGCGTGCGGGATGTGTCAAGTGAGGCAGGTTCTGACGCGCGGATGGCCGCGCGACTTATGGGACCCGGCTGGCCGCTGCTCAGGTGCCACAACCAGCCGCCAAACCTGCCCGCGGGTTGCATCGGGCCAGCCCGCTGAGGATACTTGATTCGTTGTGCAGTCTTGGCGGGCTGAGGCGGCACACTTGTGACAGCCGTCGGCCGACGGGACCTGTCGGCGCCGGACCTGATTTGGCCCGGCGGTTTTGACGCTGATGAACGGTTCCAACGCCGACATCGGCCACAAAGTATCTTGATAGGAGGACAAGGCGTGATTCCCTGGAAAGTGCGATGGTCGGCCCTGCTGTGCGTGGCCGGGATGGCGTGCCTGGCGCATGCCCAGCCCAAGATGGTCCTGGAGCCTGCGGCGTGGGATTTCGGCGAAGCCTGGCACGGTGAGTTGCCGGAGACCACCCTGCACATCAAGAACGTTGGGACGGAACTGCTGAAGCTCTCACGCATCCACGCATGCTGAGGGGCTACTGCCAAGCAGCCGGTTCGGCTGGAAGTTCCCCCGGGCGAGTCCCTCTCTGTCCCAGTGACGTTCATCACAGCCAGGAAGCAGGAGAAGGTCAGCACGAAGGTTGTCATTAACAGCAACGATCCGCAGCAGCCCGAGGCCAGGTGGCAGATCTCCGGGTTCGTGAAGCGGACAGTAAACCGGTACCCGGCCGGCGGCCTGTTCGTACTGTCGCTCGACGCCGGCCCCGGACAAACCGGTAGCATCCGTCTGGAAAACCAGATGGAGCAGCCGATGACGCTCAAGCTCCTCGAGCAATCGATAGAGGGCATCAAGTTCGATATCAAGGAACAGGAGCCGGGCCGCGTGTACGAGGTCAACGCAACCACCACCAAGGACTTCGACATCGGGCAGGTGCGCGGCACCGTTACGTTCTTCACCGGCCTGGAGCGCGAGCCGAAGATGGAACTGCCGGTGTACGTGCGGATTTACGCCGGCGTGGAGACGTCGCCGCGCGCGCTGTACGTGCATCCCGTCACGCAGAGAGCTCCGACCACGCGCACCATCATGGTGGAAAACTACGGCAACATGCCGTTCGTGGTGCGCGAAGCGCACTGCGCGCACCCGGGCGTGAAGGTGACCCTGGGCACTCTGCGCGTCTTGCCGCGACGTCCGGGCTCCAACGCTCCGTCCCCGGTGGCGCATGTCCCGGCGCAGATCACGTTGCCGCCGGGGCCTGATATCCCCCCCGAGGGCATCATCGTCGAGTTCACCACCAATCAGGAGTCGTACCCGAAGGCCCAACTGCTGATTACGACTGATACGCAGAAGTACAACCAGATCATGTACGGCGGCGACCCCGAGTCCTGATCATATGCCGCTCGACGTGGCCTGAATCAACTGCCCCCAAAGACGCCGGACACCGCGTCCGGCGTTTTCATGCGCCCGCTCGAACGCCGCTGGTGCTTGGGCTACTCGCTCGGGCGGCGACGGCGAGCCGGTCGGCGCGGGCGCTCGTCTGCGTCGAAGGTTCGCTTGCGGCGCAGCAACTGGTGGTAGTGCTGGCCAAAGCGATGCGCTTCATCCCGAATCTGCTGCAGCAGGCGCAAAGCCTCGTCGTTGCGCGCCAGCTTGTGCGGCCGCGTGCGGGCCTGCACGTAGATCAGCTCCTCCCGCTTGGCGAGCGCGACGACCATCGGCGGCCGAGCGGCGTGTCCGCCCTCGACGTCTATTGCCTGGTACATCTGCTCGAACGCCCCCAGGGCGGCGTGCAACTGGCCCAGCCCGCCGTCTATCAGAATGACGTCGGGGAACAGCTCGGCCGAGACGGCCGCATAGCGATAACGCCGTGCGATGACCTCGCGGATCATGGCGTAATCATCGACACCCGCGACTGTCTTTATCCGAAAACGCCGATAGCCGGACTTGCACGGCTTGCCGTCGATAAAACAGACCAGCGAGCCCACCGAGGCCTCGCCCTGGAGCGTGGCGATGTCGATACCCTCGATGACGCGCGGCGCTGCGGCGAGGTCCAACAGGCTGCGGAGCCGTTCCAGGCCGGCGCGCGGATCGACGAAGAAGGCCTCGGGCTGGACGTCCTCACGCGGATCGCCACTGAGCGCCAGGGATTCAATGGCCTTGATGCGGTCGCGCAGCACGGCCGCCTCCTCGTAGCGCTGTTGCTCCGCGGCCTGCTGCATCTGCCGGTTCATCTCGCGCAGCAGCACGCTCCGCTTCGAGTTGAGGAAACGCAGCAGGCGCCGGATGTCAGCGGCATACGCCGACCGGCTGATGCGGTCGGCGCAGGGCGCCGTGCACTGGTCGATCGCGTGCAGCAGGCAGGGCCGGAAGAAGCGCCGGCGGTCGTCGTCCGCCTTGATTTCCAGCTCGCACGTACGGAACTTGAAAACCTTCTGGAGCGCGTTCACCGCGTCGCGCAGACCGGTGGCGTTTATGAAGGGCCCGTACAGTTTGCTGCCCTGGCCGCGCGGCTGGCGTGTGACGCGCACGCCCGGGAAATCCTCGGACGTCGTTATCTCCAGGTATGGGAAAGTCTTGTCGTCCTTGAGTCGCTCGTTGTAACGTGGCTGAGTATCCTTTATCAGGCGGTTCTCAGTCAGCAGCGCGTCGACCTCGGTCTCGCATTCGATGAAGTCGATGTCGCGCACGCGTGCAACCATGTGCGCAATCTCCGGACCGCGCGTGCTCAGCAGGTCGGCCGAGTTCTGAAAGTAACTGGCGACGCGGGCCCGCAGATCCCGGGCCTTGCCAATGTACAACACGACGCCGTCGGCATCTTTCATCAGGTATACGCCCGGACACTTCGGCAGTGTGCCGATCTTGTCGCGGATTCGACCGAGATCATCGGAATTGATCGACATTGTCACCGCGGGATTATATCTCCCGCTGGGCGGGCGGTACCCGGCGCGCCGCCCCTTGCAAATCGCCGGCGACGGTGCTAGAACCTCCGCATCGGGCCCTGTGCGGCCGGCCTGCGGCGACGCTGGGAGCCGCGGGGCGATTTGTGGGGCCATGCCCCGGGACATGGAAGGCCAACCTGGATAAGGCGTCACGGAGAGCAATGTGGACGAGTATTTGAAGCTCAAGGGCCTGGTCGACGAGGTTGCGGAAGACGTATACAAGGCGATGGGTGGGAACAAGGCCGCCGGCACGCGCGTCCGCAAGGTTATGCAGGATATCAAGAACTGCGCCCAGGAGGTGCGGAAGCGCGTTCTGGAGATCCGCGACACCGACTCCGTCCCGCCGGCGCAGGGCGGCTGCTGAGTTAAGCCCCGGCAAAGCAGGGTCCCGGCGCGCGGTGTAGACCCCCTCACCTCGGGCCCAGGAAGGCATCCATGCCCCCTCCGGCCATTCTTGACCCGACCACGCTCGATTTCTCGAACCTCATAGCCGATCGGGCCGCTGTCGAACAAGCCAACCCCCACCGTCACGAGTTCTCGCTCGTGGACGGCGTGCTGCTTCTTGATCTCGAACGGGGCTTGTTCGCGGGCTACCACGATGTCCGGACGGACGCCTGGTGGGTTCGCGGACACGTGCCCGGACGCCCGCTCTTCCCCGGCGTCCTCATGATCGAGGTGGCAGCGCAGCTCTCGAGCTACGTGACGCACAAGGCGCTGAAGGTTGAACGCTTCGTGGGACTAACCGCCGTCAACGACGTCAAGTACCGGGGCACCGTGGCTCCGCCGTGCCGGTTCGTCGTGGTTGGCCAGGCTCTGGACGTCCGGCCGCGGCGCACGAAATGCGCAACGCAGGGCTTCGTCAACGGCAACATGGTGTTCGAGGCCGTCATTACCGGCATGCTTCTGTAGGAGGGGCCGCAGGGACGGTCCAAGCACCCGTCGAATTATGTTGCGGGCAGGCGGGCGATCCGTTATCTGGTAGTGCGGCTGTGGGTCGTGCGGCAGCGGCCCGGCGGCGACAGCAACGTGATCGCCATGAAACGCGTCAGCGGAACCATCGCCGAAGCGCTTCCTGAAGAGCGCACTTGGCCGGGTCCACCCGAGGAGGGCGACCTGGCGGCTTTGCCAGGCTGTCCGGCGGTGTACCTCTTGCTGGCCTCCGCACAGGTGCCGGTTCAGCTCGCCACAACTCAGCACCTTCGGCGGCTGGCAATCGCCCGGCTGGGAAACGGGCAACGCTCCCGGCCCGGCAAGACCAACCTGGCCGAAATCGTGCGGGGGGTCCGCTGGATACGCGTGGCTTCGGCGTTCGAGGCCCGCTGGCGTTACTACCTGCTCGCGCGCCAGATGTACCCCGTTCGTTATCGGCGTCTCATCTCCTTCGGGCCGGCCTGGTTCCTGCACATCGACCTGGCGCAGCGAATCCCGGAGTTGCGTATCACCCAGCGCATCTGGCACGACGCCGGCGACTACGTCGGCCCGTGGCTAACGCAAGGTGCTGCGCGGAAGGCCCTGGACGCACTGCTGGACGTGTTCGAATTGTGTCGCCATCCGGAGCAGGTACGCCGGGCGCCTGAGGGGCGGCGCTGTGCGTATGCCGACATGGGGCGCTGCGACGCACCCTGTGATGGTTCCGTGCCGCTCGCCCGGTACCTGGCCCGCTGCCGGGAGGCCTGGAGCTTCGTCCGCGGCAATACCGCGGCTTGGCTGGATGAGATCAAGGAGCGCATGCGGCAGGCCGCCCGCGAACGCCGATACGAGGACGCCAGTACGTATAAGCGCCGGATGGCGTGGGCGTGGAAGTGGATTGAAGGCACGCAACCCCTGGTCAGGCCGGCCGAGGAGTTGACCGATCTGCTGGCCGTTCCCGCCGTACGCCGGCGCGCCTGGCGCTTGTTCCTATTCTGGCGCGGTGATCTCCTCGTGGGGCCGCTACTGCCGGATCGCAAGCTGCCGGCGAGTGCGGCAGCGTGGCTGCGAGAACAACTGCAAAACTTGCCGGAACCGGCGGAGCCCGCCATTCGCATGGAGCAGACCTGGCTGGTGGCCCACTTCCTGGCCAGCCGTGGCGGGAACGTTTCACTAGTGGAACGGCTGTCCGGCGGGGAAATGCCGGCTGATCTGGAGGCGCGGCTCTCGGAGCGCCTAATCGAACAGCAGGGCCGACCGGCGGAGGCCGCCGCGGGACCTGACGGCGGGTCGGATTCCGACCATGAGACGCAAACCGGCAACAATCCGCGGCACACTGGCGAATCCGTTTGACAGCCGGGTCAGCAGCACGAATACTTCAGTATGTGGCATGGTGGCCGTGACGTGCGGATCGCGCGGTGGCCTGGGTGCCGCGTTGCACGTCCAGCAGTACTCGGCCAGGTCGGAAGCAATCTGAAGATATGCACCCGACGCCTCCGTCGACGGCGCTGCCACGCGGGTGCAACCGAGTGATACGTGGCTGGGCTGTCAGCCCACGAAGAGCACTTGTGCAGCCGGCATTGCGTCGTTGCGGGGCGAAGCTGCCCGCTTAGCGTGAGGGAGCATATGGCCGGCGGCTCGAATCCCGGAGCGGCAGCTCAGCCACTCATTTTACCCAGGTGCGCTTGAACGCGCATCAGGTTTGTGGTCGCGCCGGCCGGGGACGCCTGTCTCAGGCGCCTATGCCTTAACAATACGCCCGGCCGGCCTTTTCTTGCGCCCGGTCGCATTGCGCGTATCCACGATCAGCTTCGCATGCTCCACTACCGCGTCGTAGTCCACGGCCTTGTGGTCCGTCGCAATCAGTACGCAATCGTACTTGGCGAGCTGCGCCGCCGTCAGCGGCACGCTGCGCATGTGCGTGATGTTGTGCTTGCGCATCGGCTTGGCAACCGGAATGTGCGGATCGTGATAGTCCACGTTCGCACCCCGCGCCCGCAGTAGGTCAATCAGCATCACCGAGGGACTCTCACGCACATCATCCACGTCCGCCTTGTACGCCAGACCCAGGACAAGGATGCGCGCGTTCTTCACCGCCTTCCCGTGGCTGTTGAGCGCCTCCATGACCCGCGCCACCACGTGCTCCGGCATGTACGTGTTGATCTCCGCCGCCAATTCGATGAAACGCGTCGGTCGCCCGTACTGACGGGCCTTCCATGACAGGTACAGCGGATCGATCGGTATGCAGTGCCCCCCCAGCCCGGGGCCGGGATAGAACGCCTGGAAGCCGAACGGCTTGGTCCGGGCCGCCTCGATTACCTCCCACACATCGATGCCCATTCGATCAAAGATCAGCTTGAGTTCGTTCACCAGGGCGATATTCACCGCCCGGTACACGTTCTCCATGATCTTGCAGGCCTCCGCCACCTCACAGGTCGAGACCGGCACGACCGTCGAAAGCGCCTCCGCATAGAGCGCCGCCGCCAGCTTGCCGCTCGTCCGCGATGCACCGCCCACGACCTTGGGAATGTCCTTCGTCGTCACGTCCGTGCGCCCGGGGTCCTCACGCTCTGGCGAAAACGCCAGGAAGTAGTCGCGGTCCAATCGCATGCCCGTGGCGTCCAGCAACGGCCGCACGACCTCCCGCGTCGTACCCGGATAGGTCGTCGATTCCAGTACGATCAACTGGCCCCGCCGCAGCCGCTTGGCGATCTCCTCCGCCGTCGCGCGCACGTATGTCATGTCGGGATCACGCATCTCGTCCAGCGGCGTCGGCACGCAGATCAGGATGGCGTCCGGCTGCTTGAGCCGATTCATGTCCGTGGTCGGCGCGAAGCGCCGGCGGCGAATGAACTCGTTGAAGATATTGGCCGGCAGATGCTCGATGTATGATTTCCCCGCCTTGAGCATCTTGACCTTCTTGGGGTCCACATCGAAACCGATCACGTTGAAGCCGGAGCGGCAGAATTCGCGCACCAGCGGCAACCCGACGTAGCCCAAGCCAATGACCCCGACAACCGCCGAATGGTCACGGATCTTGTGCATCAACTGCTCGGAAGCGCTCATCGCTTGTAGTCTCCGTGTCTCAGACCGCACAGGCACCCCGCGACGTTCTACTCGCGGTAGCAGGCCTTGGCAAGCGCACCCGGCGCCTGGCTAAGCCGACCGAGCTGCGCCCACCGCCGAGCAACCGCTATTGCGAGTCGCCCCCCGGCTCCACACCCTCTCGCTCGGCCGCGCCGACCACCGTCAACGGGTTGTCGAAGCCTTCCCGCTCGCACAGCAACGCGACGATCTCCTCGAACTTGGCGATCTTCTGGTTGTCGATGCGCAGACGCTGCTCGCGCTCGCCGTCCTGGTAATACAAATCGACCCACCCCTTGCGGTTGTAATCGCGCAAGTCCTTCATGTCGGCAAACGCGATGCGCCGCCCACCGTAGCTCAGCCCCTCCTCGTCGATCACCGCCCGCAGCCTGGCCGCGCGCACGGCCCGCACGAGGAAGTACGCGGACCCGATTATTACGACAAGCCCCCAGTAATACTGGTTGCGAATCTCCTCCTTGCTCTTGCCCCAGGCGTACCAGCGGCTCTGCGCCAGGTCCACCCGACCATTACGGACAGGTACTGTCGCCATACCGTACGCACTGATGAACAGCTCGGTTCCGTCGGCCACGCCCGGCCTGGGTTGCACCGGCTGGCCCAGCAGCTTGTGAACCTCGGCGACCGACTGGGGACCGACCTTCAACATGGCGTCGTAGTCGTCTTTCGACGGGATCTCGCCGAACTCGACCGGCCCATCCACCCAGCTCAACAGGTGCTTCTGAGCTTCCGCGATGTTCTGGTTGCGGTAGCCGACCGCCCCGTCGTAGAAGAAGTATGCCGCCACGACGACGAAAACCACGCACACCACCAGCCAGTAGTTGCGATCAAACTTGGCCGGCCCGCTTTCCAGTAAATTCATGGCGGCATCCCGCCTTTCAGGCTGGGCCGCAGTCGCGCCCCTGGCACACCACGACCCCGGGTTGAATTCCGGACTGAATCCTACAGTGAGCCTGATCGTAGTCGCAGCCTCACCGCGCGTCGAGCCGCCCCCGGGCGGTTTCAAATTGCCCCGCCTGCTGGTAACCTGTCCAGACCTGACGGAGGACCGCAGCCGTGACAGTAGTCGCCAGGAACCGCCCCGGTGTGCTGATTATTCGTGACGGGTGGGGGCACAACCCCGACTCGCAATGGGACCACGCCAACGCCATCAAACTCGCCGACCCGCCGGTCGATCGTGACCTGCGCGCGCACTGGCCCACGACCCTGATCGGCACGAGTGGGCCGGACGTGGGGCTGCCGCCCGGCACAATGGGTAACAGCGAGGTCGGCCACCAGAACCTCGGGGCCGGCCGCATCGTCGACCAGGAGTCCGTGCGCATCTCCAAGGCCATCGCCGACGGCTCGTTCTTCCGCAACGCCGAGCTGGTCGCGGCCGTCGAGACCTGCCTGGCACGCAAGTCTCAACTGCACATCATGGGCCTGGCCAGCGACGAAGGGGTGCACTCGCGGCTCGAACACCTCTTCGCCTGCGTGGAGTTGGCCGCGCGCCGCGGGCTGCGCGACGTGTACGTGCACTGCTTCACCGACGGCCGCGACTCACCGCCCACCAGCGGCGTCGGCTACGTGCAGCGCATCGAAGAGCGGTTACGGCGCATCGACGTCGGCCAGATCGCCTCCGTCTGCGGCCGCTACTGGGCCATGGATCGCGACAACCGCTGGGACCGCGTGGCCCGGGCCTATCGCATGTTGACCGAAGGTGACGCCGTGGCCGCCCCCAGCGCCACCGTCGCCCTGCAACGCTACTACGACCAGCCGGCTGCCCCTAACATGAAGGGCGACGAGTTCGTAGTGCCAACCGTGATCAGCGAGGACGGCCGGCGGCCACTGGCGCTCGTCCGGGACGGCGACGCCATCATCTTCTTCAACTACCGCGGCGACCGCCCGCGCGAACTGACACGAGCCTTCACCTTCGACACTTTCCCGTGCATCGCCCGCGACAAGAGCGGCGCGGAACGGGAGATGGGCTTCCGGCGCGAGAAGAAACTGGACCTCTTCTACGTGACCATGACCGCCTACGAAGACGGCCTGCCCGTCAAGGTCGCGTTTACCAAGCCGCCCAAGATGAAGAACATCGTAGGCGAATACTTCGGCCGGCTGGGGTTGCGGCAGTTCCGCTGCGCGGAGACCGAGAAATACGCGCACGTCACATTCTTCTTCAACGACTACCGCGAGGAGCCCTTCCCCGGCGAAGACCGCCAACTGGTCGCCTCGCCCAGCGTCGGAACGTACGACGAGCAGCCGGAGATGTCCGCGCCGGCCGTGGCCGACGCCGCGGTCGCCCGCATCGCCAGCGGCGCCTACGACTTCGTCCTCGTCAACTTCGCCAACCCGGACATGGTCGGACACACGGGCGACATCGCGGCGGCCACAAAGGCCTGTCGCGTCGTCGATGAATGCGTCGGCCGCGTGCTGGCCGCGGTCACAAAGACCGGCGGCTGCGCCATCATTACCGCTGACCACGGCAACTTCGAGCAGATGATCGATCCCCAAACCGGCGGCCCGCACACCGCCCACACGCTCTTCCCCGTCCCGCTGCACGTCTTCGGCCAGCCGTTCCAGAACGTCTCGCTGCGCGAGGGCGGCACGCTCGCCGACGTCTTGCCGACCATGCTGGCCATGCTCGGCCTCGACCAGCCGGAAGAGATGACCGGCCGGTCGCTGATCGTCGGGTAGCATGTGACCGCCCCGTCCGGCCAGCCCCGGCCGCGCGTCAGCCGGCCATCATCGCCAACCGATAGAGTGACCATACGGACTGCGCCAGGAGCATGCGGATGGATGCGCCCATTATCGGGCTAGACATCGGCGGGACCAGGACGGCGGTCGTGTTGGGCGACCAACGCGGCCAGATCCATGCACGCACCGAGTTTGACACGCACGCCAAACGCGGCTTCTACCCCGTCTTCGCTGAGATGTGCGCGTGTGCATCTCGACTGCTGGCTGAATCCGGCGGTGGAAACGCCGCACCGGGAGCGGTTTCGGTCTCGATCGGGGGACCGCTGGAAATCGACGCCGGCATCATTCAATCGCCCCCCAACCTGCCCGGCTGGAAGGCCATACCGCTCAAGTCACTCCTGGCCCAGCGCTTCGGACTGCCGGTCTATGTCGAGCACGACGGCAACGCCGGCGCCCTCGCCGAATGGTACTTCGGGGCCGCCCGCGGCCTCCGCAACGTCGTCTTCCTGACAATGGGTACCGGCTTCGGCGGCGGACTGATCCTGAACGGCCAGCTCTACCGTGGAACGTGCGACCTGGCCGGCGAGGTCGGCCATGTCCGCATCTCCGACACGGGACCGCTGGCCTTCGGCAAAGTCGGCTCCTGGGAGGGACTGTGCGGCGGCGCGGGCATCGCCAAGCTGGCCGCCATGCGGCATCCGCAGCGCTGGCGCCCGGACGCGATCACAGCCCGCGAAATCGCCGAACTGGCCCGCGCGAGTGATGCCGCGGCGCTGTCGGTATTGGACGAGGTTTCGCAGCATCTGGGCCGCGGACTGGCGATGCTGATTGACATCCTGAACCCCGAGATGATCGTGATCGGCTCGCTGGTGGTGCGGCTCGGCGAGCTGGTCCTGCGCCCGGCACGGGCCGTGGTGGAACGCGAGGCGCTGCCGGAGGCGGTCAAGGCCTGCCGGTTGGTGCCGGCGGAGCTGGGCGAACGGCTGGGCGACGTCGCCAGCCTATGCGCCGCAATTCAAGCTCTAGGCGGACCGAACCGGTCCTGAAGCGCCGTCCGCGCCGGCGTCATCTTCGTGCATTCTCTCCCGATCAGCATATCGCCGGTCAGGGGCCGGCGCTGCGAATGGCAGGCTGACGAGCCAATGAGTTGAACGCACCACCTTAGCCGAGAAGCATCAGCGACCTCGGCGAGGAGGCTGGCGCGGCGGCCGCAAGGGTGTCGGCGCGGACTCCTATGGGGCATGGCGCAAGTTGCATTTGTAAACTACGTAGGGCGCGGGATTTGCGACCGCTTCCAACGATACGTCCTCCGTGGAGAGGCCTGACAGGTCCTGAGACCCGAATACACTATCGGTGTGTCGAGACGCAGCATCGTAGAGTAGGTACAGAGTCTGAATCTCCGCGCGGCGCATCAGATCAGCCAATTCCCGAGTCAAGTCGGCCGGTTTGCGCAGCGGCGGCAGGTTGTGGTAGGCGATGCTTCCGGAGCGCGTATCCAGAAGAGCCGTAAGTGTGTAGTCGAAGTCCCTGACGTCCCAAGTGCCGAAGCGGTTGAGTCCGGCATCGTGCAGTATTCTGCGGCGGAAGAGGATTGACCGATTGACGTGCGGGCGCACGGCATCTGTCATAGCCGTTACGTGCAGCATGTCCTGTTCCTTTATCGCATCCGCCAGCCACGCACCGATCTGTGCGCTGGTCGGGCTCCAGTTGAATCCCGCATGTTGATGGCCCGTCGGCCCGAATCGCCGGTTCGTGATGCTGGCCAGCGATTTGTGCAGACCAGGCATGTTCGCCACGCAGACCAGGGCCGGCAACGCGCAGACGCCGCAGCGCACCAGCCAATGCCGGGCGAACACGAATCCCCGGGAGGGTGGAGCCGGATTCGCGAAGCAAGCCCCGCACCCACTGGCCGCCAGGATTACTACATAGAAGTACACGGGCGACAGATAGCGCGTGTTGATGGGATCGACCACCCAGCGCGTCGTGGCATGAAGGAGCAAGGCGCAGTACGCTACCAGGCAGGCTGTTGCGCAAAGCGCGGCATATGCGCACAGACGCCGTTTGCTGCCGGCAGGTGCGCCGCGAAAGCGCAGCGCCACGCCAACCGGGGCCAGAATCGCCAGCACGGTGAGCAGCACGGAGACGTCCGAAGTCCACACGTCCGCCAGGCGCCCCAGGTTCTGCGACAATGAAATATCGGCCGGCTGCCGGTTCCCGTGAAGCCGGTTTGCGACGCAGTAGTTCCGAACCAGATACGCCGCCGGAGGCAACCAGCAGATGCTGCCAAGGAGCAAGTACCTGATCACCACGCGCGCGGACGCAGCCTTGCGCCGGCATTCGTGGACGCAGTAAGCGCTGGTGTAGGCCAGAAAGACTGCAATCAAGAAGTAGGCCGCGTAGCGCGTCAGCGCCGCAGCCGCCACACACGCGGCCGCCAGCGCGTAGTAGCGCAGCCGGCCGGTTTCAAGGTGCCTGAGCACGAGGTAGAAGTTGAGAATCAGGCAGGCGGCCATGACTTGTTCCGTGTAGGCGGATGTGAAGACGTGCAGAGGCCCTGCCCATGTGACCAGGACGAGGAGGAACAGGCAGACCAGGATTATGTCGTCCATTAACCGGCGCAGGATCAACACGAGAGTGGTCAGCACGACCGTCAGCGCAGCACCCGAGATCAATGCCGCCGCCTCCCCGGGAAGCGGTTCAATCCACAGGAACGCGCCGAGCAGTACAATGTAGAGCGGAGCCCGGTTGACCGGCACGGAGAACGTGCCGTTGACGCCCATGTTCAGGGCATGAGACATAAACACGGTCGAGTCGCGCGAGAAGCGAATACCCGCATCATAGATGAAGAACGTCCACAGCGCGCCCACCAACAGGCCGACCAGGAGTGGACATGAACGGCGCCACCACGCAGACGGTTTCACGCCCATCCCTCCCAGGCGCGCCAGGCTTGCTCAGCAGTACAATAGCACCACGCATCCGCCATAACGCCGCTGATCAGCACCTGCGCACACGCTTTCTGCAATGCCCCGCCAGGCCACGCTGCCATTGACGGCTAAGCCCAGGCCGCGACTCAGCCGCCTCACGCTGCATAACCTGCCGCGACTGCCTTCCGGCCCCAGGCGGCCTCCTACGGCCGCAGCAGGATCAGGTTACCCAGCGTCCGCGGGCTGTAGCAGTGCCCGCGCGCACCCGACCAGGATGAGTACTCGCCGCGCCGCGCGTCCAGCCGCGTGACGTTCAGACCCCACACCCGCTGCTCCGCCGCACCTGGCCCCAGGGCCGCCAGCGGCAAGGCCAACTCGACCGCCCACGCCTCCCGCTGCACAGAAACGGCCACGCGCGCCCCGCTGTGCCACCGCTCAGAAGTCCCGATCGGCGGCTCCGTGCGACAGCCGCGCCGCTCGACCACGACCCCGTTCGGCTTGATCTGAAGCTGAAAGATGTCGCTGCTGGTACCGTCGGCCGCCGGCCGCGGATCGATCAACAGTTCCACCGCGTCCTGGCCCCACGGCACCGCCCCGTCCAGCGGCACGAGGTTGTCCGCATGCCACAGGGGCCGCTCGCCCTCTGCCAGGGCGCAGCGCACACCGACAAACAGGTACTCACGGTCCATGCCGAAAAATGCCTGCGTCGGCCGCGCCGGACGCCGCTCCGCCACCCTGGCGCGGTCCTCACCCGCGTTAACCAGTAGGAAATCCGCCGCCGCATTGCTGGCCGCCAGGGCCCAATCCGACAGGTCGCCGTCAACGGTCAGCGGCCGCTGAACCGGCGGACACGTTGCCACCGCCAGCCGGGCTGCCACCGCGAACGCCCCCAGCGACGACGTATCGAATACCAGGTCGAATGGGTACGCGCCGCTCGTGTTGTAAGGCACAGCCGACAGCAGCGCCTCAAGCACCACCGCGCGCCGGGCGCCGGGCGACAACGAGATCGGCACATCCGCCGGCGGTTGCCACCCAACCGGCGGCGCCGGCATGCTCCAGCGACCCGTGATCGTATGGTTGGTGTAGTTGACCACGTCGCAAAGCACCTGCGCGCGCAGGCCGTCGCCGGCCGGCTGCAAGCGCACACCCGTCACGCCCGCGTGCACCCTGGTCGCCTGGTTCATCAGTAGGTTCCACTCGGTCAGTAGTTGCTGCGAGCGGGCAGCCGGCGGCCCGGCCGTGGGGGCGTCCGCCGCCAACTCGCGCAACAGCAACTCCCGGGCCAGAACCAGCGGCTGCAGCTCACGCGGCCAACCCGTCGGCTTGCACGTCAGCAAATCGTCGAGACACGCGTCGGTACCCGCCCAGCGCACCACCTGCCCTGCCAGAGACTGGGCCAGCGCCTGCTTGCCGCGCCGCTCCAACAAATGCAGCAAGGCGGCATCCTGCAATCCCTGCCGAAGACGCTTGAGCCGCACGGATGGCACCGGCCGATCCGCCAGCCCAAACAAGCTGCCCGGATAGACCAGGCTCTGCGTCTCGTCGCTGCGCCAGGCGGACCCCGCTGGGCGCATGGTGCCGAATTCAGCCGACCGCTCCACCCAGATTGCGTCCGCCTGGTAGCGGTACGCCTGCCACGCCGCCAGCACCGCATCCGTGCCAAGGCCGTCGCTGCCCAGCGAGCTGCTGTACGGCGGATGATCCGGACAGAACCACGCCCGCCGCCCGAGGGCCTGCTCTCGCTGGAGTGCCTGCGGCTCGAACCACATAGCCCGCGGAGCCCAGATGTCGATCCCGGTCAGGCGAATCTCGGGCGCGCCTCGCCACCCCAGCCCGCGCAGCGAGCCGGCCGGCAGGTGCGCCACAACCGGCAGGTCAGCCTCGCTTTGCCGGACAATATCCGCCAGCAGACCCACCTGCGCCACGTTGCCAGACGTCAGTTCCCCCGGCGGCGCCATCCGCACGAATGACCGCTCCTGCCAGCCGCGCTCCGCGAAATGCCGCCGACACTCGGCCAAGTACGCCGCCAGCACGCGCGCATACGCCGGCGAGCCAATCCCACCCTCGCGCTCCGCGCTGGGGTGCTCCAGCGATGCCGGCACCGCCCAATGCGACAACGCCACCCCGTCCGCAAACCCAGACCCGTTGAGCCAGCCGGATACCAGCCGGTCATACGGCTCCCAGTCAATCTCCACCTGCCGCGCGCCCACCAGCCGGTACTTGGGAAACGACGCCCACAGCACCGGCGTCGTACCGTGCTCCTGGAACAGCCGCATGGTCGCGTCAACCAGCCGGACCGCCGCCTGGTGCCCCGACGCGTCCCGCAGCAGCCGCGTCTGCTCAGCCGACTCGCGCGGCCAACCCAGGTGCGCGGCCAGCAAGTCGCGCGGATCCACCCGGCAAATCGCCGCCAGGCTTCGTGTCGCCGGCAGTGCCACCGGCAGCACCTCAAGACGCAGCCCACACTGCCAGCGGATCGTCTGGTCGGCGACCGAACGGATCAGGACGTCACCGCGGTACTCACCCGGATCAATCGTCGGCGGAACGCGCAGGTCAACCCAGACAGCTTCGCTGCCCTGCTGCGCAAACCTGATCGGCCCGCCCCCGCGCGGCGCATCCCAAGGCACCAGGATGTCCGGGACCACCGTCGGCGTAGCCGGCCGGCCGGCGTGCTCCGGGTACCAACTGGCAAAGCGCTCCACAAGCACCGGCTGCACGCGGTATATCGTCGCCAGCTCACTGCTGTCGAGCCGCCCGCCCGGGCCAGCCAAATCTGATAACTCAACCGTGAATGGCCCCGCCGGAACCCGCTCCGCCCGCATCACAAGCTGAAAGCCAACAGACGCATTGATGGCCGTATGCAGCCGAATCTCGCCTCTCGACTCTGAGAAGACCGCGCTTTCCAGCACTGGCGCAGCCTGCGCACCCAGCACGGCTTCCGGCCCAGCCGCCCAGACCTGCACCTCATGGCCGGCCGGCGGCGCGCACCCCACGGTCGCCAACCAGGTACACATGGCAACTGCGGCCGGCAACCACCGCTGCCAGGGCCGTCCCGAAATGCCTACTGCTGCGGCTCCGGCCATCCTTGAACCTCGTAGAACTTCAGCGGTGACTCCGGCTGGCCCGTTCGCGCCGACAGGTACGTCGCCTGCAAGAGCGCCGTGACCGCCATGTGCCGCTCCAGTGTCACCCCCTGCGGCGACGCCAAGTCCGGCTGGCGTACGGCCGCGACGAAGCGCTCCAATTCGCCCCGCAGAAAATCGTCCGGGGCCAGCGTGTCTTCGTCCAGCAGCTCGCCCGCGCGCGAGTGCACGGCCACGCCGTCCGGCCTCAGAACAACCGTGAGCTCCGGCCCATGGTGCGCGGTGGACTGGGCGAACGGCGGCACATCCCACGTCGCATGCACCGCGGCCGACCGTCCACCCTCGTAGCGGAACAGGGCCGTCGCGACGTCCTCGGTTTCCCTGGGCACCTCGCCCGGCCGCCTCCTAACGTTCGCCACGACCGCCGAGACGGATTCCGGCAGCCCGCGCGCCCCTACCAGCGCCTCAAGCATCTGGTACCCATCGGTCGCCAGCACTCCCCCGGGGGCATCCACCAGGCTGGCACGCCAGGACTGCACGGACGGTCCAACAGCCGCCACGCGGATCTCCGTGTAGCCCGGCTTCACGCCTTCGTCGTACTCCAAGCCCCACCGCACCTGCTCGGCCACCGCCTCCCACCAAGACGCCACCCGGCAGTACCAGCCCTGCTTGCGGCAGCGCTGTGTGAACTCAGCCGCCTCCGCGAAACTCCGGGCCACCGGCGGCAAACGCCACACGCACAGCCGGCGCTCCGCGGCCAGTTCGCTCAGACCCGGTGCGGCCCGCGCTGATGTCGCCACCAACACCGCCTGGATGCCGGATTGCGCCAGCATGACGCGCTCGTCGTCGTGCCACTCCGCCCCCGGCAGCAGCGTTGGCTGCGGGCGCGGCCCACTCTGAGCCGCCACTACCAGCGGTGCCTGCGACACTGCCGGCGCCAGCAACTCAACCCCCTCGGCGTCCGCGATCAGCCCGACGCGCAACGGCCCGTCGTCAGTCAACGCTTGGTCGGCCGGCTCAGTGCTCATATAATCCTCAACGACGGTCTTCCTCGCTGCGACTCGGGAGCAGCCCGTGCGACCTGTGACAGTTCTCATTCTGGCCGCTCTCGCTACGCCTGTCGAAGCGGACATTCTGCACTTACGCGACGGTTCCCGCTACCAGGGCGAACTCGTCGCCCAGGACGCCCACGAAGTCGTCTTCCGGATTCAACTGCCCGACGGCTCGGCGAACATTGTGATGCGCTTCGACGCCGCGGCCGTCGAACGTGTCGAACGGCAGCTCGACCAGCCGCCTGAGCGGCCGCCCGACTCACGCCCGGCCACTCCCGCCCCGCCCGCCGAGCATTTCGAGCAGATGCTGCGGGAGGGCCTGGAACTCCTGGCTGACGACGATCTTCCGGCCGCCTTGCGAGCACTGCAGCGCACGGTGCTGGAGTCGCCGCCGGCCCTGCATGCCCACCTGGACGAAGCCTGCCGCGACAAGACGGGCCTGGCCCTGGCCGAACTGCTGGCGGGCGTGCGAATTCGCTCCGCCCTGTCCGGTGAAGGATTTCGCATCCGGTTTGCCACCCATGCCGAACGCCCCGCCCTCGGCCGTATGCTCGCCCAACGGCACCAGGAACTCCTGTCCGGCAAATATCACGGCCGCACGCTGGCCGACTGGGCCCGCAATCCCGAAGCCTACGAACACCTCCAGCCGGACGCGCGCGAGATGCTCGGCGCCGCACGCAGGGCCGCCGGAATGCTCGGCGCGCGACTCAGATACGACCCCCAGTTGCGGGAAGACCGGCCCACACGCGTCGAGCTGGTCGAGTTCCGGCAGGCCCTCGCACGCTTCGTGGATCGCGTTACCGCCATGCGCGGCTATACTGATTTGCTGGACGAAGCCGGCCCGGCCGTCCCCGTGCCCCAGCCGGCTGCCGGAACAGACGAAACCAACCAACCCGAGACACCGGAGGAACCATGAGCGCGACGGATAACGTTGTCACAACCACCGCACTCCCGAACCTGATCAACCGGGGCAAGGTGCGCGACCTGTACGATCTGGGCACGGCCCTGATGATTGTCACCACCGACCGCATCTCCGCGTTCGACATCGTCATGGACGCGCCCATACCCGACAAGGGCATTGTGCTGACCGCCCTGACCCGCTTCTGGCTCGAAACGCTGCCGGCCTGCACGCCGCATCACCTCGAATACGTAGTGACCGACCGGGCGCCGGCCGGCTACGAGGACCATCTTGAGCAGCTTCGCGGGCGCGCCATGGTCGTGAAGAAGGCCGCGGTGCTGCCGGTCGAATGCGTCGTGCGCGGCTACCTGGTGGGCGGCGGCTGGCAGGAATACCAGGCCACCGGCACAGTCAGCGGCATCGAGCTCCCGCCGGGGCTCCAGCAGGCCCAGAAGCTCGAAGAGCCGCTCTTCACCCCGAGCACCAAGGCGACGGACGGCCACGATGAGCCCATCTCCTTCGAGCAGGCCTGCAAAATCGCGCGCCGTTTCATGCTCGAACGCGGTGCCACCCCCGGCGCCGGCAAGGCGCTCATGCTCGCCGCCCGCCACCGCGCCATGCAGATCTACTGCCAGGCCCGCGACTACGCGGCCCAGCGCGGCATCATCATCGCGGACACCAAGTTCGAGTTCGGCGTCTATGACAACGAGCTGATCCTGGTGGACGAAGTCCTCACGCCGGACTCATCGCGGTTCTGGCCGGCCGACCAGTACCGGGTCGGACAGAACCCGCCCAGCTTCGACAAGCAGTTTCTGCGCGACTACCTGGCTGGACTGAGTTGGAATCGCCAGCCGCCGGCCCCGCCCGTCCCGGACGAGATCGTCGCACAGACGCGCCAGCGCTACCTGGAGGCCCATCGGCTGCTGACGGGGCGTGAGCTGGCCCTATAGCCGCCGCGCGTCCCGGCCCGGCTCGCCGGCAGGCACCTGACCGCGCAGCAAGCCGCCAATCAGCACCGGCGTGATTTCGGCCAGATGATCCACTGTGCCAGCCGCGCCGGCTTCCATCAGCCGCGCCGCTGGGTGCGTGCCGGTATAGCCGATCACGCGCATGCCGGCAGCCACGCCCGCCTGCACGCCTACCGGCGCATCCTCAATCACGACGCACTCAGCCGGCCTCAGCCCGGCGCGCCCGGCCGCCTTGAGGAAGATGTCCGGGGCCGGCTTGCCGCGCGGCACGTCAAAACCGTTGACCGTCGCCACGAAGTAATCCGCCAGCCCGGTCTCACGCAACACCAGTTCGACATTCTCCGGCGGCCCGGACGTCCCCACTGCCAGCCGGTAGCCCGCGGCCGACAGCGCAGCCAGCGTTTCCGCAACCCCCGCCGAAAGCGGCACACGCCCGGTGATCAACTCGCGGTAGACGGCTTCCTTCTGGTCGTCGATCTCGCGGGCCGCGGCGTCGCTGAGCTGGTCGCCCCAGATGAGCCGCACTATCTCCCGGCTGGACATGCCGAAGGTCCGCAGGAACGCCTCATCGGACAGCGCAATTCCATGCCGGTGCGCCAGAATGCGCCAGCTCTCCTGGTGCGGTGGCCCGGAATCCACCAGCACGCCGTCCATATCGAAGATCACGCCCTGTGGCATCGCCGATCTCCCGCGTAGGTCGGCGACCGCCCGGCCGCCACGGACTCAGGGTACTTGATCCGGCGGCGGGCTGCCACGCCGTGGCCGCCGCGCCGGAGTTGTGCGAGTTTGTCCGCGTGCGTTGAGGAACGCCGACCGCGTGCCTACACTGCCTCCGATGGAAGCTGCGTCCGGCCAAACTCCCGCGCTCGCTGATGCCCATGTCGTGCGAGCCCGTGCCCTGCACAAGGTGTACCGGACCGGCACGCAACCCGTAACCGCCCTCGCGAACGTGACTTTCGACGTCGCCGCCGGGGAGTTCGTCGCGATCATGGGTGCTTCCGGCTCGGGCAAATCCACACTGCTCCATCTGATCGGGGGCCTGACGCCGCCGACCTCCGGCACCGTGCTGGTCGAGGGCGTGGACTTGGGCGCGCTATCCGACCGGCGGCGCACGCTGTTCCGGCGCCGCCGCCTGGGTATCGTCTTCCAGGAATACAACCTGCTGCCCACGCTCACCGCGCGCGAGAACGTCGCCTTGCCACTGCTGGTTGACGGTCAGCCGCTCAGCGCCTATGCCCGCCGGCTGGACGAGTTGCTGGCAACCGTGCGCCTCGAACAGCGGGCCGACCACCGCCCGGAAGCGCTCTCCGGCGGCGAGCAGCAACGCGTCGCCATCGCCCGCGCGCTGCTCAATGACCCGGCCATCGTCTTGGCCGACGAACCCACGGGTAATCTCGACTCCCGGCAATCAGTCGAAATCTGGCAGTTAATGCGGCGTATCGCCCGCGAGCAGGGCAAGACGATACTCATGGTGACGCACGAGGCTTTGGGGGCGGCACACGCCGATCGTGTCCTGGTGCTCAAGGACGGTAACATCGTGGGTACGCTGGCGCCGAAGGGATCCGCGGATGCGGCACTGGTCGCAACTGGCTACCAGGAACTGGCGGTTTAAGCGCATCCGCACGCTCGGAGCGCTGCTGGCAATCGCGCTGGGCACCGGCGCGGTCGTCTGGGTCAACTGCTGCTACGAGTCCGTCCGCCAAACCATGCTCGGCTGGGCGGTCGGCTGGATCGGCCGCAGCCACATCAGCATCGAATCGCCGCTCGGCAAACGCGGCGTATTCCCGCTCCGACAGGTGCTGGATATCGCCGCCCTGGACGAGGTCAGACACTTCGCCCCCCTGCTTGTCCAACGGCTGCGCGGCCGACCTCTGCGCCGCGACGACTATGACGCCGGCCTTCCCTACGATCCCTGGCGCTCGCCCTCTGTTGACTACCACGGCATCGATCTGGACACGGAGTTCCTCGTGCGCGACCGGCCCATCGTGGCCGGCCGCATGTTGACGGCCGCCGACGAGTTCGCCTGTGTGCTTGAGGCCGACTACGCCGGCGAGGTCGGCGTGGGCCTGGGTGACTATCTGCTCATCTGGAACGCCTCCGGCGACACGCGCCACGCGCTTGAGATCGTCGGGCTCACGGACCGCCGTCGCATCGCGCGTTTCCAGCCGCCCCTCGCCCTGGTGCGGCTGCCGGTCCTCCAGCAGATTACGGGCAACTTCGGCTTCATCTCGGCGGCGGATGTCGTCCTGCGGGATGGCGAGCGCGCCACCGTGTCGACGGCCGCCAGCCGCATCCGCCATATTCTCCGCCGCCAGAACGTCCAGGCCCACGCGCGCAGCGCCGAGGCCCGTATGCAGCAGGTCGCGCTGGCCCAGCAACAGCAGGAGATCGTCCTGGCCCTGTTGAGCAGCGTGGCCATGCTGACCGCCCTGTTCATCATTCTCAGCACGTTGAGCATGGGTATGCTGGAGCGCATCTCGCAGCTTGGCTTGCTGCGCTGCGTCGGCATCACCGGCGGACAACTGGCCCTGCTGGTCTTCCTCGAAGTCATCCCGCTGGGGCTGCTCGGCATTGTGCTGGGCGTGCCCCTCGGCCTGGCGCTGACGGCCTTCAGCGTCTGGCTCGTGCCGGAGTACGTCGGTCAGTTTGCGATCAGTTGGCGCGGCATCGGCATGGCCATAGCCGCCGGCCTGGCCACCGTCCTGGTCGCGGCCGCCCTGCCCGCCGCCGCGGCCCTGCGCGTCTCGCCCCTGGAGGCTTCCCGCCCGCGCGCCCGCCGCCCCGCACGCTGGCCCTTGGTCCTCGCATTCCTGCTCGCCGGCGTCCTGCTGATTGCACAGACGCTGATTCTCACGTTCAAGGTATCGCGCGACCTGGCCTTCGTGCACTGGTCCTCCCTGGCGGTCGTGCTGCTCTACCTCGTCTATGCCCTGTCCGCCCCGCTGTGCATCTGGCTGCTGGGCTCGCCGGCGGTCATGCTAGTCGCCCGGCTGGTCCGCGTGCGCTCCCGCCTCCTGCAAGACCAGGTCGGCTACGCCGTCTGGCGCTCGACCGGCATCTGCTGCGGCCTAATGGTCGGCCTTTCGCTCATCGTCGCCCTATTCGTCCTCAACAGCAGCTTCCGGGCCGGCTGGCAGTTTCCCAGCCAATTCCCCGCCGCATACATCTGGAAGGACGACCACTTCGACCTCTCTTTCGAAGAAACGCAACGACGCGTCGCCAGTGTGCCCGGCATCGCCAACTTCACCGTCGGTAACGCCCTGAACGTGGTTGTCGAGGAGAATCCCAGATCACCCCTGGCCAGGGCCATGCACTCGATTACCTGGTTCCTCGGCAGCGACCCGGACACCCTCTTCGACCTGATTCGCTTCGAGTTCATTGAGGGCGACGAGGCCACGGCCCGCAAGCTGCTCAATGATCCCCACGCCGCCTACATCCTCATCGCCGCCGACTTCGCCCGCAGCCGCCGCAAGGGCATGTATCCCGACGAAGAGCGCGGCATCAGCAACTACGTCAACGTCTGGTTCGGCGATCGCGGCTGGCGGCAGTTCCAGGTCGCCGGCGTAATCGACTCCCCGGCTCTCGACGTGGCGGCCGGCTATTTCCAGGTGCAGAGCGAGGCGCGCGTCGCGGCTATGGGTTCCGTGATCGGCGCGCACCACCAGCTCAAGCGCCTGTTTAATATCGATAGCGCCTCGCTCGTGCTGCTCAACTTCGACCTGCCGCCCGCGCCCGTCCCGCCGGACTGGCCGCCGCCGCCGGATTCTCCCGCCGGCCGCCGGCTGCCAGCGTACTGCCATGACGCGCGAATACCGCTGGAGAACCGCTGGCAACGCCTGCGCGAGGACCTTGTCCTCGGCGACGTCTGCCGACAGCTTGAGGCGCCGGTCACACGCTCCGGCACGGTGCGCGAGCTCAAGGACGAGATCGACGCCGAACTGACGCGCCTGACCTACCTGCTGACGGCCGTGCCGGCGGTGGCGCTCCTCGTCGCCGCCATCGGTGTCGCCAACCTCATGACTGCCAACGTCACGAGCCGCATGAAACCGCTGGCAATCCTGCGCGCCGTGGGCGCCACGCGCGGCCAGATTCTGCGCATGGTAATCGGCGAGGCGGTGGTGCTCGGTGCGTTGGGCAGCGCCCTGGGGGTAGCGCTGGGCCTGCACCTGGCCTGGAACGTCACGACCATGACCGCTCGCTTCTCCGGCTTCGCCACCGCCGTACAGATTCCCTGGCCGCTGACCAGCGCGGCCATCGCCCTGACCGTGGGCTTGTGCGTGCTGGCCGCCATTCTCCCCGCCCGGCACGCCTCACGCGCCAACGTGATCGACGCGTTGCACGTGACCTAGTGCCCACGCTGCTGAGTAGCAACAGATGAAGCTGCTGATCCCGTTTGCCCTGTGCTGTGCCCTGGCGATCGGCCTGGTCGTCTGGCGTGTCGCCGCATCCGGCGTCGTCACCCCCGCGCCGACGCCGACGGCTCCCACGGTACCGCCCCCGGATCTTCCGGACCTCGAAAGCCTGGCCCAACCGCCGCTTCCGGCCGAGACCGCAGCGCCGCCTGCGCTCGTCGCAGAAGACCTGCCGGACGAACCCGAACGCGCGCCAACGGAGCCCGCGACCGAGTTCACCGCGCCGGCCTCCGCTCCACCGCCGGCACCTCCGGATACGACGTCGCCCCCCCCTGCCCCTGAACCCGCCGTCCGTTGGGCGGGGGAGCGCAGCGCCGTCACAACCCGTAACCAACTCGCGGCCGCCCGCGAAGTCCTCGCGCGCGACCCCGACCACCCGCAAGCCCTGCGGGATGAGCTGGCGGCCCTGCGCACGCTGCAACGCTGGGCCGAGGCGACCGACACGCTGGCCCGCCTGCGCGCGCTCCACCCCGAACACGCCGACTACGCCCGTGAACACGCCGAAATGCTCCTGCGGCTGGGCTGCCTCAGTAGCACCGTCGCGCCCCTGGATGAATACCTGGAGCTCAAGCCGGATGATGTCGATGTCTGGACGTGGCTCGCCGGCGTCCGGCAAGCACTCGGGCACCTCGGCGACGCCGAACGCTGCTGGTCCCGCGTGCTGACGCTGCGCCCCGATGACGCACACGCCGCCACACAGCGCGGTCACGTCCGGCTGGACCTGCACGACTGGGCGCCCGCCGCCGATGACTTCCGCCTAGCCGGCCGGCTGGACCCGCAGTCCGTCGCCCCCGCGCTCGGCCTCGCCACGGCGCTCTTCCAACTCGGCCAACCCGAAGAGGCCATGCTGCGCCTGTTGGAGGTTCACGAAGCGCACCCGCGCAACGTGCAGGTCATTAACCGGCTGGCCGAGCTGAACTGGCGGATATATCGCGAACATCCGGCCGGCCGCGCGGCGAACCTGGCCGCCACCATTACCTGGTGCCGCGAATCGCTGACGCTCGACCCCGACCAGCCGCCGATCCAGACCCTGCTCGAGACCGCCACCCAGGAGCACGCCCCGTAGCGCCGCCGCCCTTTGCCGCCGCAGCGCCGCTCCCCTACCATGCCCGGGCAAACACACGGAGGTCCGTATCATGGCCGAAATGCTGTTTCACGGGGCGACCGGCGAAGTCACCGGCTCCATGCACATGATCCGCATCGACAACCAGTGGGTGGCGCTCGACTGCGGGCTCTACCAGGGTCGCCGGCAGGAGAGCGAAGCCAAGAACCGCCAGTGGCCGGTAGAGCCGCGCGAGATTTCCGCAGTCATCCTTTCCCACGCACACATCGACCATTCCGGGCGCCTACCCCGGCTGGTGCACGACGGCTTCGACGGCCCGATCTACTGCACCCCCGCCACGCGCGACCTCTGCGCCTACATGCTGCCGGATTCGGCCCATATACAGGAGGAAGACGTCTACTACGTCAACAAGCGGCGCCAGCGCAAGGGCCTGGAGCCGATCGAGCCGCTATATGCCTACGAGGACGCCCTGCACGCCATCCGCCTCATGCAGAGCATCTCGTACGACCGCTGGTTCCAGGTCGTACCCGGCCTACTGGCCTCCTTCCGCGAGGCCGGCCACATGCTGGGCTCGGCCGGCGTGCGCGTCGAGTTCGCCAAGCGCAACGGCAACACGCCGTCGCTGTTCTACTCCGGCGACATCGGGCGCTTCGACAAGCCCATCATCCGGGACCCCGCCCCCCTACCGCCCGACGAGACGCTCATTTGCGAGAGCACCTACGGCGGACGCGTTAATGAAGACGTCGAGGACGCCAAGCAGCAGTTGACCGAAGTCGTCCGGCAAACGGCTGAGAAAAGCGGCAAGGTCATCATTCCGGCCTTCTCAGTGGGCCGCACGCAGACGATCGTCTACTTCCTGCACGAGCAGATGATCGCCGGCAATTTGCCGCGCATCCCCGTCTACGTCGACAGCCCGCTGGCCGTCAACGCCACCGACGTCTTCAAGATGCACCCGGAGTGCTACGACGCCGAGGCCCGCGCCTTCCATGCCGTCACCGGCGATATTCTGGGCGGCGGCTGCTGCCACTACATCCGCAGCGTCGAGGAGAGCAAGGCGCTGCACGGCAAAGACGGCCCGTTCGTCATCATCTCCGCCAGCGGCATGTGCGAGGCCGGCCGTATCCGCCATCACCTCAAGAACAACATCGAGAACCCCAAGAACACAATCCTGATACCGGGCTACCAAGCGGCGCATACGCTCGGCCGGCGCCTGGCGGATGGCGCTCGCCGCATCACGCTCTTTCACGAGGAGTACGAGGTGCGGGCCCGCGTGCGGCAGATTCACGGCTTTAGCGGTCATGCCGACCAGCGCGACCTGCTGAAGATGCTCGCGCCGCGCGCCGCCGACACTAAGCGCATCTACCTGGTCCACGGCGAGCCGGAGGAGAGTGCGGCCCTGGCCGAGAAGCTGCGGGCCGCCGGCTTTCGCGACGTGGTCGTCCCGGAGCGCGACGAACGCTCCCGACTGCCGTAGCCGGCGGTCTAGTCGTCCAGGCGCCGCGTCTTGGTGCGCCGCTCGCGGGCCTCACCGGTCGGCGGCGGGTCGGTGAACGGGCTGCGCCCTTCCCATTCGCCGGTGCGGGCGTCCATCCATTCCTTCGTCAATACGCGCCCGTCGTCGTCGAAGAATATCTGGGCGTGGATGTGGCGGTCCTGGTCCTCGTAATACCAGACATCTTGCGCCCGGAATGCCGCCTTGCCGAGGATGTGCTCCACGTCGGTGCGGTCATCCACACCCGCCTTGATCATGTCGAAGCGTTCCCGGGTGAACTGCCGCTGGCAGCCGCAAAGCGTTGCCAGCCCCGCCAGGACCACCAGCAAAGGCAGCAGACGATGGACTCTCACGACAACACCTCCTTGCCAGTTCGGCCGCGGGCGAACCTGGCGCGCCAATATACGAACCAGACACGCGAATGCGCCCACAGGATAGCGTGTCGCCCCCTGGGGTGAGAAGTACCCGTCGCCGCTTGCCGCTCGCTCATCTGGTTGACAGTGGCTTCTGACCGAGATGCCTGGCCGGGCCCATTTCTCACGGCGCTGCCGACATTACGGGCAGACCGGGCATTCGGCCGTGGGAGCGACACTGCTCTGCGGCTAGAATCCGCGCTACTTTACGGCGTGACGTGCCGTGGCGGGTCGGCCGGCCATGAGTGCGCGGGAGCCATTGCCCATGTCCGATACTGATGATCGCGTGTTACCTCACTGCTCGAAACCGGCATCCCGCGTGCGCGCGCGCTGTGTGGGCGCAGCCATACACCTGCTCGCCATTCTGGTCGCGGCGAGCGCGGCGGTCGTCGCATCAAACAACTGGTGCTTCGTGCTCTTTCCCGCGGCGCTGGCCGGCTTCTTTGCTGACTATGTTGTGTGCGCGATTCGGCCGGCGTTCATCATGCGCTTGTTGGCGGCAGTGCTCGTCGGCAGCGCGGTCGGGCTGCTGCTCAACGTCGGACCGGGCTGGGCCTTCCGCGAGGCGTTCGAAATGGAGCCGCCGGCCGGCGTCCGCGACGTGCGGGTCTGGCGACACTATGCCGGCGGCCCCGGCGAGCACGTGCTGATCATCGAGTTCACGGCTGACTCAGCGGCATTCGAGACGCTGATCCGGCAGCGCACCGTGGTGCCCGACAGCGTCGGTTTGGAGCGCTGGCGGGCCGCGGGAGGAGAATGGGCACAGGTGCTCGACAACCTGGCCCCGTTCGGCATCACCAGCTTCGCGCGGTCGTCGTGGGGGCGGATTCGGCCGCTGGAACGTCCGGAGGCGTTCGACCTGGGCGGGTCGAATCGCGGGACACTCACGCTGTTCCGCGAGCCCGACACGGGCCGCTGCGTAGCACTGCATGTGCGCTACTGACCGGGCGGGGCGGCGTGTCGGCGCGGTGGGAGCGAGCGGCGTGCGCAGCACCCCTACGGTCGGCTCCGTTCGGATAACGCGGCAGGCCAGCGGGCTTGACTTTCTTATATACGTTTCCTAGAGTTTCCAGACCGGGCGGGCGCTGGGCGGTGTGGCTCGGCGGCCGGCCGGGGCCGGAATGGAGACGCGCCGTGAACCAGCGCCATACCGAGTTCTTTGGGCCGGACCTGGCCCGGGGGCCGTACCCGCCCAACCGCATCGAAACCGCCACCTTGCAGATTGCCACCGCCCTGGCGCAACTGCGCGCGCCGCTGACGCGTGACGACGACGCCCTGCGCGGGCACGTGGACTTCATCCGCGAGCTGGCGGACCGGCTGGCGCCGGATTGGGCGGCACAGATCACGATCGACGTGGGCGAGGAGGTCAGCAACGCCATCGCGACCTCCATCATCGCCGTCACGGGGACGTACAGCCTGCTGGAATGCTGGCTGGCGGACGCGCCGGGCGGCGGCATAAGTGCGTATTCGCCGGCGTCGGTCACGTGGAACACCGGGACGGTGCTCCAGACCATTACGGCGAACAAGCATTACCTGATAGTGACGCCATACACCGGGGTGGCGGACGTCACGGTGAGCTATCCGGCGTCGCGCACGTGGTACTGGGCCGTCTGTCGGCACGGGCGTGTGCACTACTCGTCGCAGGTGTTCTTCTGGTGAATGACGGCGGCGCGCGGGCCGCTGTGGCGGCGTGAGTGTCGGGAGGCTGACCAGTATGTCCATGCTGACGCGCACCGGGGAGACGGCCGCCGTGCGGACCGGGCGGCGGGGCGTTTATATTGTGCCGCTGCACGCCATCGACCTGGAGGCGTTGCCGGCACGGATTGAGGGGCGGCCCATCACCGCGCTCGCGCCGCACCCGGATGAGGAGGACTACCTGTACGTGACGACGGGGCAGCCCGAATCGCTGGCGTTTCTGGGCCGGCCGTACGTGGACTTGAGGGAGTGAGGAGCGGTGCGACGATCAGGGTCGGCGGCGTTGGTGCAGCGGCGCGAGGGCGTCGAACAGGCTCGGGAATGCGGTCACGAGGGCGGCGAAGAGGCGGACCGTGTGGCTTGTCCAGACTTCCGGGCGCGGGCGGCGCAGGCAGCGCACGACGGCGGCGGCGACGTCTTCCGGGCGCTGGATGAGCCAGCGCGGCAGGCCGCGGCCGGGCGCGACCGGTGCGGCGGTGTGGCCGCTGCTGCGGCGGGCGGCTTCGTCGAAGAACTCCGTGCGCGTGGTGATGGGGTGTGCGGAGGCGACCTCGATGCCGTACGGCCGCAGCTCGAGGCGCATGGCGCGGCAGACGTGGTTCTGGGCGGCCTTGGTGGCGGAGTAGGCCGAGAAGGTCGGCAGGGCGAATTTGGCGACGGCGCTGGAGCACATCAGCAAGTGGCCGGGCCGCTGCTGTGATATGAGTCGGCGGGCAGCCGCACACAGCAGGCGATTGGCGGCAAAGAAGTTGACCTCGAAGATGCGGCGCAGGTCGGCTTCGTCCATCTCATGCATGGCGGCATGCTGGCCGTAGCCGGCGTTGGCGAAGACGACGTCAAAGCGTCCGAAACGCTGGGCGGCGGTGTCGAGCAGGCGGTCCGGGAGGTGTTCGTCGGCGGCGTCACCTGCGACGGTGGCGGCGTGGCGGCCGAGTTGCGCGACCTGGGCCGCGACGGCGGCCAGGCGCTCGGGGCGGCGTGCGTTGAGGACGACGTCCATGCCGGCGCGTGCGCACGCCAAGGCGGTCGCGGCGCCGATTCCGGAGCTGGCCCCGGTGATGATTATGACTTCTCCGGTGAGTGGGCGGGCCATTTGCAGGGGAATCTAGCGGAGGAGCGTCGCTTCGACCAGCATGGCCGGCAGCGTTTGGTCAGCAGGTGGCGGGGACTGCGTCGAGTTCGTGGCATGGTGCGGGTCGTGGGGGCCGGGCGAGGATGAGGTCGAGGAAGCGTTCCCAGCGGAAATGCTCGTGGGCGACGCGTTGGGCCGTTTGGCCGAGGGCTGCCGTAGCGGCGCGCGCGTGTATCAACTGGTTCAGAACCTGCACGAGGCTTTCAGGTCGGCGGCGATCGTAGGTGCGGCCGCCGCCCTGCGTGGCGACGAATTCGGCCAGGCCGGCGTAGACGTGCGGCGGGTCGTGGCGCGGCAGTACGACCGGGCGGCCGCAGAGCATGGCCTCGCGGATAACGTTCGGACAGGTGTCGTAGAAGCTGGTGGAGAGGACGCAGTCGGCGGCAGCGTACCAGGGGGCGATGTCGTGTTGCGGGCCGGGGCAATGGATGCGCGGAGCCAGGCCCAGGGCATCTGCGAGGCGCAGCAGGTCGGGGCGCAGCGGTCCATCGCCGACGATGGCCAGTTGCGCGCGGGGGTCTAGTTGCGGCAGCACCCGAATGGCCAGGTCGAACGCCTTGTTCCGGTCGCAGGGGCCGGCCAGCAGGATCAGGAAGGTGTCGGGGTCGAGAGCCAGGCGGCCGCGATGCGCGGCACGGAGGTCCGGAGTCACGGTCAGCGGGCGAACGCCGTAATGACACGATACGACGCGGGCGGCGGCGTGCGGGGCGAAGGCGAGGATCTCGGCGCGGTTTTCCGGGGTGGGGGCGATGGTCAGGTCGGCGTGCATGAAGGCCTGGCGCTCGGCGCGGCGGATGCCGGCGGAATCGACGCGTTGCCAGAATGAGGGTGGTCGCCCGTTGGGCCAGGTGAAGGGCTGGCAGTTGGCGAGCAGGCAGGGGAACTTGTAGAAGGCCGGGACTTCCGGCCAAGCCTGCCGGGCCGCCAGCAGCCAGAACGGGCTGATTGCGACGGAGGCGATGTTTGGCGGCGGAATACGGCGGAGCTGACGCGCGAGGGTCTGGGCGGCGCACCAGCTTCGCAGGCGCCATAGTCCGCGCGGCAGAGTGAGGGGCACGTTCAGGCGGTCGGGCTGGGCGGGACACGGCGGGTCGGCGGCGCCGGCCTTGGTGCCGATGATGAGACTGGAATGTCCGCGCTCGTCGAGAGCGGATGCCAGGGCCAGCGTGAACGACAGGGCACCGCCCCAGCCGTACGCGTCGCAGTAGACGGTCAGGTAGTAGTCGCAGTGGGACGTGTCCGGCTGGCTGTTCATGCGATCAGGGCGTGCTGCTCGGTGTTGGCGGCGGCCACGGCGGCGGCCAGGCAGTCTTCGAGGCGGTCGGCGGCGCATTCCCACGAATGGTCGTTGACGGCGGTCTCGCGGCCGGCCTGACCCAGGCGGGCTCGCCAAGCACGGTCCAGCAGGCACCGCACGACTGCCGCGGCGAATTCCTCCGGCTCATCGGCGACCATGATGTTCTCGTCGGGCCGGGCGGCAGTGCCGTGCAGCGACATCGCGGTGGCGACGGTCGGTGTGGCCATGGCCCAGGCCTCGAGGATCTTATTCTTGATGCCGCCGCCGGAACGCATCGGAACGACGGCGACGGCGGCCCCGGCCAGGTACGGGCGGACGTCCGGGGCATCGGCGACAACGCTTATGCCGTCGCGACCATGCCAGGCGAGGACCTGGGCGACGGGCGACTTGCCGACCACGCCGAGTTGGGCGGCCGGCTCGGCCTCGCGCACCAGCGGCCAGACCGATCGGCAGAACCAGCGGACGGCGTCGATGTTTGGGGGAAAGTCCAGGCTGCCGACGAAGACGACGCGCGTGTCGTCGCGCGGGGTGGCGGCGGGGCTGAAGTAGTCCGTGTCAACGCCGTTGGGAATCGCGACGCAGGAGCGGTCGGTGAAGCGGCGGAAGCCGGCGGCCTCGCGCTCGCTGACGAAGGTGAAGGCCTCGGCGGCGTGGGCGCAACGGCGATGCAGGAGGTATGACCACATCAGTTCCGCCAGCAGGCGCGGGCGTTGGCGGGCCTGTTGCCAGCGTTGGCGCGCGACCAGGTGGCGGTTGTCGACCAGTGCGCAAACGCGGGGGCAGTGCGGGTTGGCGTCGAGCGGCAGGAGTGTCTGATAGTCGAGGCCGTAGACGACATCCGGGCACCACTCGTCGATGAGCTGTCGCAGCCAGGGCGCCGTGGCCGGTGCGAAGCCGAAATGTCGGGCAAGTGCGAGGTCAAATATTGCGCCCGCGGGCGGGTTGGGCCCTTTCGGCAGGGGTTGCAGCAACGTCCGGAATTGGGGCAGTGCGTCCGTGCCGGCCTCATCTTCCCAGCAGGCGAGCAGGACATCGTGGCGCTGCGCCAGGCGGGCCAGCAGTTCACGGACGGGAAGGTTCTGTCCTGACCGCGTGGAGCGTGGCAGCCGGCGTTTGATGGCGAGGATTCGCACCGGGCGCTCCTGTAGCTCGCGCACTTATCGGGACGTTAGTGTCCGCTCGCGCGCGACGCACCCAGAGACCTATCGACGTTAGCGCAAACGCGCTTGAGGGCGAAAGTGTTGCCAGCAAGTCAGTTAGGCGTGTGCGGTGCCCCGTCGGGGCCGGATGGGCGGCAGCATGACTTCGCGTTTCGCCGGGCTGAACGACCATGCAGGACGTGCGGCGGTGTGCCGGCATTGACTTTCGGACCCGGGCGACCACAATGGTGTTTGTCCAGAATGGCGGCGGCGCTTAGAGGCGTGGCCGCTGAGATCTGGGTACCGCAGTCGCACGCCGGCCAGGATTGGCGGTGGTGGCGACATTCGACGCCGAAGTGGCGGAACTGGCAGACGCGCGGGATTCAAAATCCCGTTCCCTTACCGGGAGTGAGGGTTCGAGTCCCTCCTTCGGCAATGCGGGGGTTGTGAGTCTTCTGGGCTTGGGGGTAATCGATCGGTTAGCGCTTCAGGCCACAGCAGCACGTGCGTGGGTGCGGTACAGCTTCCCGGACGTGAAACTGCAAATAGGCGTTGAGGGCAACTCAGGGCACATTATAATACGAATGAGGCCTTGTCGCGGGCATATAGCGCGCGGTGCTCCGGCAGTTTGAGCGCCGGCTGTGAACAGGCACCGGAGCTTAAGGCAGTGCGTGGGGGTGCCTTTGCCCACAGGAGGTCGCGTATCCCGCGATTCGCCGGCACAGGCCGATTGCGCTTTGGGATGGGCACCGGCCCCACGCGGTTCACCGGGCGGCTACGGCCGCCGTGAACACTGGATCAGTGCTTCACAGAAAGGACAAGCCGATGCGTTGGTATGGGATGTGCGCGGTTTTTGGTACATGTCGCAGATCTGCGGTTCTGCTTGCGGCGGTGACTTTGTGCGTGCTGGGTTTTGCGCCGGGGGCGGTGCAGGCGGCGGACCGTGGCACCGGGCTGGAAGTACGGTATACGGCGCACTTCGACCCGGCGGAGCTGACGTTTGACACGGTGCTGGGCTACGACGTTGTGAGTCTGCCGGACGCGGCCAGTGATGGCGCGCCCGGCCATCCCTTGCTGCCCACGCGGACGATTCGGCTGGCTCTGCCGCGTGGCATGGCCGCAACCCATGTGGAAGTCGCGGTGCTGCATGAGGTGGAGATACCTGGGCAATACAGCATTCTCCCGAGTCAGCCGCTGCGGCCCGTGTCGCGGCGCGCCGGGGCGGACGATTTCGTCGGCCCGTTGGCTGAGGCATACGCCTTGGGGGCGGCGTATCCGCAGGTGGTGGCCGAGCTATTGGGGCAGTGCGACCTGGCGGGGCAGGCCATGGCACTGGTGCGATTGCATCCGGTGCGCTACGTGCCGGCCGAGCAGCGGCTGGCTGTTCTGACGGCAATCGAGGTCGTTGTTCATGGTGAGCCGGGATACGAGTGCGGCCATTACTTGCCCGCGGCGGCCTCAAGCGCGAGCCGCACGCGCTATGCCCACCGCGTGGCGGAGATGGTCGCGAACCCGGAGGCCGTGCGTCTGGAGGTGGGCAGTGGTTTGGGATCGCGCGAGCTCGGGCCGGCGAACTACGAGTATGTGATCATCACGCAGGCGTCCTGGGCGGGGGCTTTTCAACTGCTGGCCGACTGGAAGACCAAGAAGGGCGTGCCGGCGATAGTGGTGACGCGCGAGTGGATCGCCGAGGAGTACTGGGGCGACAACCTAGTCCTCAAGATGCGCCAGTTCATCCAGGACGCGCACTCGATCTGGGGCGCGGAGTACTTCCTGCTAGGCGGTGACACCAACATCATACCCTGCCACATGCGCGTAGTCGACGAAGACACGATTCCCAACGACACCTTCTACTCGGATTACGACACTGACGGGGTGTGCGAGGTGCACGTGGGCCGGGCTTCGGTACGGAACTCCGGCGCGGTTGCGACCTTCATCAACAAGGTGCTGACGTACGAGAAGAATCCGCCGCTGAGCGACTACGCGATGATGGCGACGTTCCTGGGCTTCGACTTGAACACGTACGGCAGCGCTGAGGGCGAAGGCCTCATGATCGCCATTGAGAACCTGTATCTGCCGGACGAGTGGACTTGCCGGACCGAGTATGACAGCGAGCCCGGGGAGCATTGGAGCGACTCGGTCGAGTATCTAAACCTGGGCAGCAACATCGTCAATCATGCCGACCACTCGAGCACGAATGCGATGGGCGTGGGCTCGGTTAATCACCACACTTACCTGTATTCGAGCGACATGAGCGGGCTGAGCAACGGCAACCGCCAGAGCATCATGTATTCCATCGGCTGCTACGCCTGCAATTATGAGAACCACACCTGCATTGCCGAGGCGTTCGTGCGGAACTCGGGGGGCGGTGGGGTGGCTTTCATCGGCAACTCGCGCTACGGCTGGTATCAGCCGTTCTCCAGCACCGGGGCGTCCCTGCTGTATGACCGCTACTTCTTTCGCTCGCTGTTCGTCAAAGGGTTCTATCGGCTGGGCGACAGCTTCAGTGACCACAAGCAGGACGGCTACGCGGCCGGCGGCGGGCGCTCCGAGTACATTTTCACGGAGCTGACGCTGCTGGGCGACCCGGAGATGCCCATCTGGACGGCTGAGCCGCAAACGTTCATCGTGACGCACCCCGACACGGCGGAGATCAACCTCTTTACCGACTTCCCGGTCCAGGTGTGGAGCGGCGACAATCCCGTCCCGGACGCCCTGGTGTGCGTGTGGAAGCCTGATGACGTGTACCAGGTGGCCCAGACTGATGCGAGCGGTACAGCCACGTTCTGGTTCGCGCCGACTTCGGAAGGCGCCCTGCACGTGACGGTCACGAAGCGTAACCACCTGCCGTACGAGGGCGGCGCCGACGCGTTCGACGGCGTGGGACCTTACACATTGACGGTCCTGATTGAGGGAGAGGGGTTCGTGGCGCTCGATCCACCGGACGGACCGTTCGAGAGTGGAACCCCGGTCGACGTAACGGCACACGCCGACGAGGGCTGGACCTTCCACTACTGGGACACTGGGCTGACGGGTTTCGACAATCCGGACACCGTAGTCATGAATGGCAACAAGATTGTCACGGCGGTCTTTGCCCTGGACTGCAACGGCAACAACATTCCGGACACGTGCGACATCAACTGCAGCGCCCCCGGTTGTGACGTCTACGTCAACTGCGGCGAGTTCTTCGACTGCAATCAAAACGGCATTCCCGACGACTGCGACATAGCCGGCGGCACCAGCGCGGACTGCCAGCCGAACGGCATCCCGGACGAGTGCGAGCTGGCGCCCCCGGCGTACGTGGAGGGCCAGGATGATGGGGCACTGGCCGAGATCGTCTGCCCCCCGGGGACGTACTACGGAACCACCGAGGCGGCGACCAGCCACGGCGCGTGCAGTTGTGCCGACACCGACGACACGCCGGACATCTGGTACTACTACTCGCCCCACGGCGACGGGGTGCTGACGATTGCGTTGTGCGGCTCGGATTTCGACACCGTGTTGTCCGTGCACAGCGGCTTCCCCGGCACGCCGGATAACGAACTGGCCTGCAACGACGATTACTGCTTCGAGCAGTCGCGCGTGGACGTGGTCGTACAGAACCGGATGCCGTACTGGATACGCGTGTCCGGCAAGGCAGGCGCGATGGGTGTCTACCAGATGACGCTGACCGGCCCGGAGTGCTTCTACAATGAAGGCGATCTGAACGAGAACGGCATTCCCGACGAGTGTGAGGACTGCGGCGGACAGCTCCTGGGGGATGCCAACTGCGACGGGCTCGTGAACAGTTTCGACATCGACGCCTTCGTGTTGGCGCTGACGGACCCGCTCGCGTGGGCGGCGCTGTACCCGGAGTGCGATCTGCTGTGTACCTGTGACCTCAACGGCGACGGCTTCGTCAACAGCTTTGACATCGACCCGTTTGTGATGGTGCTCACCGGGTCGTGACGGCGTACCGCCGAACCGCGTTAACAGACGTTGAGTGCTTTCCCACCTAGCAGCGCCGGTCACGCCAGTCCGGCGCTGCTGCTTTGTCTCACGAGTGCCGCCGACACGTGGGTGGCCTCCCGCAGAGCAGGTCATCACAACCGGCAACGCGGCGGTGCCACAGTTGGGCCGGAGCGCCCGGGCGCTGGTCCCGGCCCGGGGGCTGGCAGAAGAAGGACCACCGCTGGCGCGGTTGGCACGTCGGGACAGGCCCGCTAGACTCATGTGCCCGCTTGGGCGGTGTTTGGTGCTCGCCCTCCGGCGTTCGGCAGTTGCGGCCGGCCGCCGCGGGTTGGGCCGGCCCCAGGTGGGTGACGACGGGAGTACCGCCTACCGGCAAGGAGTAGTTCAGATGCGTGCGTGGCCGCGATTAGCTGCTGGTGTTGCCGTCTGGTTGACGGCCTGGGTTGCCTACGCGCAGGAGCCGGGACAACCGGCCCCGGACATACCATTAAGTCGCGAGCGTGGCCGCGGCGACGAGCGCAGTCTGCTGGAAGTGCATCGCAACCGGATCATCGTGATCATCTACTGGAGCAGCACGAGCAGTCACTCGATCGAAGTGCTGAAGAAGGCCAACGAACTGTACCGCCAGTACGCGCCGCGGGGCGTGGGCTTCGTGGCCTGGTCGCGGGACAAGATGGAGAAGATCGAGGAGGTCTTCAGTGAGCACGAGATCGTGATCCCGCGCCGCATCAGCGCGAGCCCCGAGGGCCGTTTTCTCTTCGCATCGCCGCCGTCGGCCTACATAATCGACAAATACCACCGCATCGCCTACGCGCGCTTCGATCCCTCCGAGGATCTGGAGGAACGCATCCAGGCCGTGCTGCGTCGAACACCAACGGCCAACGCCACGCCGGAACGTCTGGAGGCCAACCTGGCGCGTGTCGGCCAACTGGCCCAGGCCGGGGACTTCCCGCGCGCCTACACGCTGGCGCGCGAGCTGGAGGAAGTCCTGCGCGGCGTGGACGAAACCCGCAGCGAGCAGGTCGAAAGCCTGCTAACGCAGCTTCAGACCGGCGCGCAGCGCATGCTGGGAAACGCCCAGCAGGACGTCCGCGCTCGGAACTACGAGGCGGCCGCCCAGCAGTTGGCGGCGCTGAGCGTCCGGCTGGAAGGCGTGCAGCAGGACGGCGACGGACGACGGCGCGACGGAGCGCGGCGCACTGAGCGGAGCAGGCCGCGCGGCGGGCGCCGCGACCGGCGCCGGCCGGCCGGCGAGGAACAGGCTGAGCGGGTCATGACGTACATCGAGATTCGCGAGGCCGTCGAGACGGAAATCGGCCAGCTTCAGGGTGATGCCTATACCAAGCGCATCATAGCCAAGGCCGTGGATAATGCCCGCGGCGAGCTTGAGTGTGAACGGGCCGAGGAACTGCTGGCAGCACAGCAATTCACCGAGGCACGCGAGGCCTACCGGAACGTAGTGGAGCGCTATCCGGATACGGCGGCTGCGGAAAGGGCCCAACAGAGCCTGGACCGCCTGGCCACTGATCCGGACCTGCGCGCGGCCATGAAGAAGGTCCAGGCCGCCGAGCAGGCCGAGCGCTGGTACGATATCGGTAGCCGCTTCGCACGCTCCGAGCTGTTTGATATGGCCCGCGAGTATCTGGAGAAGGTCATCCAGGAGTACCCCGCCAGCACGGCGGCCGAGCAGGCACGGGCGCGACTCAAGGAACTCCCGGCCGCGGAGGAACGGGCGGCCCGACGTCGGGCAGCGCGCGAAGCCGCGCGCAGCTCAATGGTCCCCGTCGAGGAAGAGGGCGAGCAACCTTAGCATACAAGCAGTAGGGCGATGTTCCGTTGACACGCGGTCCCGCCGGGCCGGCCGACGGCAACGGCTCCTTTGGGCCGCCTTGACGGCCGGGCTCTACAGCGTACTCCCACCCCTTTGCACGAGCTGAGTGAACGCCGCGCCGCGCGCCCGGTAGTCATCGAATTGGTCCCACGACGCACAGGCCGGAGAAAGCAGCACGGTATCGCCCGGCTCCGCCCGCCGGCTGCAAGCATCCACGGCCGTGGGCAGGTCGCCGCACAGTTCGGCATTTCCGCCGGCCGCCCGGATCAGCTCAGCCAGAGCGGCGCCGGTCTGGCCGATGCAGGCGGCGAACTTGGCCCGGCGGGCGGCGATCTCGGCGAACTGCCGCAGGTCGCTGCCCTTGTCATAGCCCCCGACGATGATGAGCACGGGGGTCTTCAAGGCGGCCATGCCGGTGAGGGCGGCTTCCGGAGTGGTGCTTTTCGAGTCATTGTAGTACGTCACGCCGTCGCGATCGGCCACGCGCTGCAGACGATCGGGCAAGGCGGCGAATGACTCCAGGGCGGCGACGGCCCGGTCCGGCGGGATGTCGTACAGGTGTGCGACGGTCAGCGCGGCCGCCGCGTTCAGTCGGTTGTGTTGACCGGGGACGTTGAGGCGCACGTCCGGCCAGCTCATTTCCGGGGGCGGGGTGCCGGCCAGGCCGAAGGCCGGGCCGCGCGCCCGCGGGGTGTCGTCATCCAATCCGTAGTACCAGACGCGGGCATGGTCGCGCACCGCGTCGCGGACGGCGCTGCGCAGCGCGGGCGTGTCACCGAGCACGAGGGCATCGCGCCGGCGATCCTGGAAGCGCAGGATGTTCAGCTTGGCCTTCAGGTAGGCCGCGAAGCTGCCGTGCCAATCCAGGTGATTCTCCGAGACGTTCGAGATGACGGCTGTGTGCGGACTCCAGCGCACCGTGGGGGTGCGTTCGAGCTGGAAGCTGGAGAGCTCCAGGACGACGATGTCGTCGGGGCGGACCTCGTTCAGGTCGTCCAGCAGCGAGCGGCCGATGTTCCCGCCCACCCAGACGCGCCGGCCGGCGCCGGTCTCGCGCAGAATGTGCCCGATCATGGCCGTGATGGTGCTTTTGCCGACGGAGCCGGTAACGCCGACGCAGCGGCCGCGGCAGCGCTGCACGAACAGGTTCATCTCGGTGGTCACCGGCACGCCGGCCGCCCGAGCGGCCTGTAGGAACGGGGAGTGGTCGGGCACGGCCGGGTTAACGACGACCACGTCGGCCTCGCGGAAGTCGTGCTCATCGTGGCGACCGAGGCGCAGCTCGATCGGCAGGTCGTCGATCTGCGCCAGTGAGCCGGCCAGGCGTTCGGCCGGCAGCCGATCGGTGACCAGCACGCGTGCTCCGGCGCGCGCCAGCCAGCGTGTCACTCCGACGCCGCCACCGAAGCGCCCCAGCCCCATAACCGTCACGCGTTTACCATGCCACTGCTGGATCATTATCGCCTTGGCAGCTAACCTCTAGGGGGTCCCGCCGGCGGCGCGCGACCGCCGATTGTCGGGCTTCGGGCACCATAACACTACAGGCGCCTTGTGACTGCGGATGATACCATAATTCGTCAAGCAACCCTCGCGGATGTCGATGCGATTGCGGCCAACAATGTCGCGATGGCCGCCGAGACTGAAGGGCTGCGGCTGGACCCGTCCACCGTTCGGATGGGCGTGTACCGCGTGCTGACCGACGACGAGAAGGGCCGGTACTATCTGGCCGAGCGTGGCGGCCGCGTGGTGGGCCAGTTGCTGGTCACGCGCGAATGGAGCGACTGGCGCAACGACTGGTTCTGGTGGATTCAGAGCGTCTACGTCGTCCCGGCGGCGCGCGGGGCGGGCGTCTACCGGGCCCTGCACGAGTACGTCGAGCGGCGGGCCCGCCACACCCCCGGCGTGTGCGGCCTGCGGCTCTATGTCGATCGGCGCAACCAGATTGCCCGGGAGATTTACGAGCACCTCGGCCTGCGGCCGACGGGTTACGAATTCCTGCAATTGGACTGGGCCGAGCCGGGGGCCTCCGGGGTACCGCCGGCCGGTAAGACAGCCGCGCCGGCCGACGATCAACCCGGCTTGCAGGACTAGCACGCGACGGGTAGTTTCAGCCGCACGATGAAGCACGATAGCCTGATCAGTATGCTGCGCGGGCCCTTCGCCGCGGCGGTGGCGGCCGTCTCAGGCCGGCCGCCGCACGAGGTCGATCCGCTGCTGCGGCCGGCCGGCGACCCGAATTTCGGCGACTACCAGTGCAACGCGGCCATGTCGCTGAGCAAGGCGCTCCGAGCCAAGCCGCGCGACATTGCCGACCGCATCGTGGCCGCGGTCACGCCGTTGCTGGCGGACGTGGCCCATCCGCCGGAGGTGGCCGGGCCGGGTTTTGTCAACATACGGCTGAAGGACGAGTTTCTGGAGCGGCACCTGGGAGCGATTCCGGCGCCGCCGGCTGAGCATGAGCGCAACCTGGATCGCGTCGGTCTGCCCACGGCCGCCGTGCCGCAGCGGGTGGTAATCGATTACTCGTCGCCGAACATCGCCAAGCAGATGCACGTTGGGCATCTGCGCAGCACGATCATCGGCGACGTATCTGCCCGCGTGCTGGGCTTTCAGGGGCATGATGTTCTCCGGCAAAACCACGTGGGCGACTGGGGCACGCAATTCGGCATGCTTATCGCTCACTATCGTGACCATGCCCTGCCGACGGCCGAGACCTGCGACGACCTGCTCGCCGCCATCGAGGCCGACTACAAGGCCGCTCAGCAACGCTTCAAGGAAGATGAGCAGTTCGCGGCGGCTGCCCGGCAGGCCGTGGGCCAGCTTCAGTCCGGCGACGACGCGGCGAGCGCGGTCTGGCGGCAGATCTGCACGCTGAGCCGGCAGGCCCTGATGTGCATCTACCAACGGCTGAACGTCATGCTGTGCGACTGCGACGTCTGCGGTGAGAGCTTCTACAACGAGCGCCTGGAGCCGGTCGTGGATGAGCTGCGCCGCACGCTGGCGCCGGGGCGTTCGCCGGCGGGCGAGGTGCGTGCGGATGACGGCGCCCAGTGCCTGTTCCTGAATGACGAGAACGGGGCGCCGCGCTTCCGGAATCCCGATGGCGATCCGTTGCCGATGATGATCCAGAAGTCGGATGGTGCGTATCTGTACGCGACCACCGACCTGGCGGCCCTGCGTTACCGCATCAAGGAGCTGGGGGCCCGCCGCATCGTGTACGTAACGGATGCCCGCCAGAAGCTGCACTTCGAGATGCTCTTTGCGGCGGCGCGGGCCGCCGGCTGGGTGGGCGAAGACGTGGTGCTTGAGCACGTGATGTTCGGCAGCGTGCTCGGGGACGACCGCAAGCCGCTGAAGACGCGCGAAGGGCAGAACGTGCGTCTGGCCGACCTGCTCGACGAGGCCGAACGGCGGGCACTGGAACTTCTGGAAGCCCGGGCGGCGGAGGAGAGCGGCGAGGAGCCGGGGCTGGTCCCTGAAGAGCGGCGCGCGATCGCGCAGCGCATCGGCGTCGCGGCCGTCAAGTACGCGGATCTGCGCAATGACCGGACTACGGACTACATATTCGGCTGGGACAAGCTGCTGGCGCTGCAGGGCAATACGGCCCCCTACATGCTGTACGCCTATGCGCGCATCCGCTCGATCTACCGCAAGGCGGCCGAGAGCAGCGGCTCGCCCGACGTGTACGCGGCCGGCGTGCGGCTGTGCCTGACGGAGCCGGCCGAACGAGCCTTGGCGCTGCGTCTGGCGCGGCTGCCCGAAATCATTGACGCCGTCGCGGCCGCCCTGCTGCCACACCTGCTGTGCGCGTACTTGTATGACCTGGCGACGGACTTCAGCCGCTTCTACGAGACCTGCCCGGTGCTCAAGGCGCCGGACGAGGCCCAGCGCCTCAGCCGGTTGCGGCTGTGCGACCTGACGGCGCGCACGTTGCGGCAGGGGCTGGGGCTGCTCGGTATCGAGACGGTCGAACGCATGTAGAGCCGGACGGGGCGGGCGCGCCGTCCGGCGCATTGGGCGGGGGTGCGCTTATAATGCGGCTCGGCCGGCCGGCGCGCGGTGCCGGCCAGGAGCGTGCGGTTGTTCAAGCTGGTGCAGACGTTGTTTTCACGTGAGCTGATACTGCTGGGCCTGCGGGACCTGTGCGCCCACAAGCTGCGTTCGCTGCTGACGGCCCTGGGCATGATCTTCGGCGTCGGCGCCGTGATCTGCATGCTGAGTATCGGCGCAGGGACGTCGGCGGAGGAGTTGGCGAACATCCAGCGGCTCGGGAGCAACAACATCATCCTCCGCAGCGTCGAGCCCGCCCGGTCGCAACCGGCCCCCGAGGCCCAGCGGCAGGTGCACAAGTACGGTCTGAAACGCGAGGACGTGGCCCGGCTGCGGGCCCTGGAACACGTGGACGATGTCGTGCTGCTGCGCGAGGTGGCCGACCAGGTCCGCCACGTTTCGCACCGGGTCGATAGCAGTGTGCTCGGCGTCACCAGCAACTTCTTCGACGTCGTGCGGGTGCCGCTGGCGCGCGGCCGCGTGCTGGTCGATCTGGACGAGCAGACGCACGAGAAGGTCTGTGTGGTTGGGGCCGGCGTCGCGGCCGGGCTGTTCCCGAATGGGGACCCGCTCGGCCGGACGATCAGCGTCATCAACCGCGCTACCGGTCCGGTGCCGTACAAGGTCGTGGGCGTGCTGACCAAGGTCGAAACGGCCGGCGCGCCGGCCAAGGGCCGCGGGGGGCGCAACGTCAACCTCGACACGTACATCCCGCTGAGCACCGCCGACCGGCGCTACGGCGACCTGAAGTACCAGAACGCCAGCGGCGCGCGCGAAATCAAGGAAGTGCAGTTCAGCGACATCTACCTGAGTATTGATCGACAGGAAAACGTCCTGCCCGTCTCCAAGATGGTCGCGCGTGTCATGGAACACGGCCATCGCCAACAGGACTACACCATCGCGGTTCCGCTTGAACTACTGCAACAGGCCGAGCACACCAAGCGCCGCTGGCAGATTGTCCTGGGCAACATTGCCGGCGTCTCGTTGCTCGTCGGCGGCATCGGCATCATGAATATCATGCTGGCCTGCGTGACTGAACGCACGCGTGAGATCGGCATCCGCCGCGCCCTCGGCGCCAAACGCTACCACATCACGGCCCAGTTCCTGGCCCAAACGTTGCTGCTAAGCGTCTGCGGCGGGCTCGTTGGCATATTGCTCGGAGTAGGCATCTCCCTGGCCGTCAACTACATCGCCAGCGACTTTCGCACCAACGTCCCGCTGTGGGGCGTCCTGCTGTGCTTCGGCGTCTCGGTCGCCATCGGCCTGGCGTTCGGCCTGTATCCGGCGTGTGCCGCGGCCCGGCTGGATCCCATCCGGGCGCTCAACGCCGGAGCCCAGTCCACCTGAACGAAGCGCCGGGCAAGAGTATCGGGCAAGGTGATTCAGCCAGCGCGACCCTAGCCGTCATCATCACCGGCGATCTCCTCCAGCCCGGGTTCCTCCCCCGCCGCCGGTCGCACGACAACAGCGTCACCATGGGCGCTGCACTTACCGCTGGGCAGCCGAGCGCCGACGAGATTGATGATGGCATTGGCGCCCTTGCCGGCCGCCAGGGCCTTCAGCGCCTCGACCGCCTCGGCCGAGCCGCCCTGGCCATCGACGAAGACGGCCTCGATCTGTCGCACCACCTCGAAGCCGGCGATCGTCGCACTCGAGCTGGTCGCGATGATCTTTCGGGCCAGCTCGGCCCGTTCCCGCTGCTCCTGCTGCCGGCGGGTCTGGAGTTGCCGTGAAGCCGCCCGGCGCACCGCAACCGCCGCCGCCTCGCGCCGCCGGGCCCAGACCCACCCCAGCACGACCAGCACGATGAAGCCGGCCGCCGCCAGGACGATTACTTGAGTAAGCGAATCTGCCATGTTCTGCTCGCTCCGGCGCAACCTGCCGGCACCGTCAGTATAGCCGCAAGACCGCCCCAATCCGGCACCCGCCGGCTTGAGGTTGCCGGCTACCGACGTGCTATCATCTGATAGGAGAGCAGCCGTCCGGAGCAAGGAGTACGGTATGGGCCTGCGCTATCGACTCGTGACAATCCGGCTGGGGCATATCGGCGTCGTAGCCGATGCGCAAGGCTTGCGCCGCGTGCATCTGCCGCAGTGCTGCGCGGACGAGCTGCGCTGCGAGATCCTCGCCGACTATCCGGACGCCTGGGAAGATGAGGACCTTCTGCCGGATTTGGCCGGCGATCTGTGCCGCTATTTTGCCGGCCAGCCGGTCGTGTTCAGCGTCCCCGTGCACGCTGACGGGGCCAGCGCTTTTGCCCGGGCCGTGTGGGACGCGTGTCGGGCGATTCCCTATGGGCAGACCATGTCTTACAAGGCTCTGGCGTCCCGCGCCGGCCGGCCCGCCGCGGCCCGCGCCGTGGGCCTCGCAATGGCGCGAAACCCCTGCCCGATTGTCATACCCTGCCACCGCGTCGTGGGCAGCAACGGCGCTTTGCGCGGCTACTCCGGACCGGGCGGAATCGAATTCAAGCGCTTGTTGCTTGACATGGAAACGGGCAAACACGCCTGACACGCACCTAGCGGGCCGCCAGTGACTCCGCCAGTCCCGGGACGTGCTCGCGCCCGACCGGCACCTCGACACTTGAACCCTCAAAATCTGCGCCCACCGGCTCGCACCGCCCGCCGAGATGCGCGCCTAGAAACGCCTCGGCAATCGCATTGAACGACAGGCTGTTCTCCGGCCGGGCAAAGCCGTGCCCTTCGTCCGGATACAACACATACGTGACCGGGATATCCCGGCTGCGCATTGCTGCGACGATCTGGTCCGACTCCGCCTGCTTGACGCGCGGATCGTTGGCACCCTGACCGATCAGCAGCGGGCGCTGAATCTGCCCGGCGTATGTCAGCGGCGAGCGGCGGCGCAGCAGGTCGCGGCCTTCGTTGGTGCGGTGGTCGCCGACGCGCGCGGCAAATAGCTCGATCATCGGCGTCCAGTACGGCGGGAGCGATTCCAGCAGCGTGAGCAGGTTCGACGGCCCGACGATATCGACGCCGCAGGCGAACACGTCCGGGCTGTTCGTCAGGGCCCAGAGCGTGGCGTAGCCGCCGTAGCTGCCGCCCATGATCGCGACGCGCTGCCGGTCGGCGATGCCCTCCTGAACGGCCCAGGCGACGGCGTCCAGCAGGTCGGTGTGCATCCGCCCCCCCCACTCGCGATCACCGGCATTCACGAAGACCTTGCCGAAGCCGGTCGAGCCGCGGAAGTTGACGCTGAGCACCGCGTAGCCGCGGTTGGCGAGCCACTGGTGCCAGGCGTCATAGCCCCATTCATCGCGCGCCCACGGCCCGCCGTGTACGAGCAGGACGGTCGGCAGCGGGGCGGCCGGTCGGTTCGGCTTTGATCCGGTCGCGTCCGCAGGCAACGTGATGTAGCTGACCAGTTGCCGGCCGTCGCGGGCCACGATGATAACGGGCGTCATGCCTGCCAGCGGCAGATCCTCGAGCGCCCGGCGGTTGGTGAACAGGTACGTCGCGGCGCGTTGGGCCCGATCGTAGCGGTAGAAGCGCTGCGGCCCGTTGTCGAGGTCATAGGCCACGATCCAATGCTGGTCGTCCAGCGTGCGATCGACGATGCTGAAATCGCCGGCGGCGACGTCGGCCAGCGCGGCGAAGTCCGCGGCCACCGCCTCATCGAGCACTTGCCAGCGCCTGCGGTCGTAATTGAACGATACGGCCTGGATGACCTTCGTGACCGGATGGCGTTCGACATCGCCGGCGTCGGCGCGCGGGTCCTCCGCCAGCAGCGTCTTCGCGCCGCCGGCGATATCCATGCTGAACAGGGCGGTCGTGTCGCGGTCGCGGCTGTCGAGCAGGTAGAGTTGCCGGCCGGTCTCGTCGAAGCCCGCCGGTCCGGTAGTCAGGACATCCGCCGAGCCGATGGCCAGGAACAACTCCCAGCCGCCGCGCGTGGGCTTGAGGAACTGGCAGCCGCCGTCGGGCGTCATGGTTTGGGCCAGGCGCACCTCGTAGTGGTGGGTCTCGAAGCCGATGAAGCCGGGGTTCTCCAAAACGAGCTGGCGCTCTCCCGTACGGATGTTGACGCGATACAGGTCGTGCAATTGCGGCTCGCGGTCGTTCAGCCCGACCAGGATCTCGTCGGGGTGGCGGTGGCTGACTTCCTCGACGCGCGCCTGCACGCCGGCCAGCGGCGTCAGGTCGCGGATCTCGCCGCTATGCAAGTCAACGCTGAAGATACGCCAGTTCTCGTCGCCGGCCTGATCCTGCAAGTACAGCACGTGCGCACTCGTGTACGCCCAGAAGTACTCGCGGATGCCGCGCTGCGTGTCGCGCGTGACGGGCCGGGCCTGGTCCGGGCGGTCGCTGGGGCCGACCCAGACGTTGAGCACGCCGTCCAGCGGGGCGAGGTAGCTGATGTACCGACCATCGGGGCTGATGCGCGGCGTTGTCCGGTCCGGGTTGCCAAACAGCAGCCGGCGCGGAATCAGCGGGGTGGGCGCTGCGGGCGTGCTCATCGGTTCATTTCCTGTCTGCCGTCCGACGGCGCGGCTCAGCCTTGGGCCAACTCGGCCAGAATCGCCGTGAGGAACTTGTACGTCTTCTCAACCGAGGCCGGGTAGGTGCGCTCGTCGGGACTGTGCGGGCCGGTGATGCGCGGGCCGATCGAGACCATGTCCAGCTTGCCGACGCGCTCCCCAATGATGCCACATTCGAGCCCGGCATGGACGGCCGTGACGTTGGGCTTCTCGCCGAAGAGCCGCTCGTAGATGCCGCTGCACTTCTTCAGGAGCGGCGAGTCGGGGTTCGGGTTCCAGCCGGGGTACTGGTTGCCGGTCTTGACGATCGCGCCGGCGAGCTGCCCGACGGCGGCAATCTGGGCCCAGGTCGCCGCGATGCGGCCCGGCATCGAGCTGCGGCTGAGGTTCCCGACCACCACGCGCAGGCCACCCTGACCGTCAAACGGCTCGCAGACAATCGTGCCGACATTACTGGATGTCTGCACCAGCCCCGCGACCTTCTGATGCATCTCGAGCACGCCGTGCGGCAGCGCCATGAGCGCCCGCAGCAGCCGCTGTGTGTCTTCGACCGACACGGCCGCCGCGCCTTGCCCGGATTCGATCGTAATGGCGGCATTGGGCTCGGCCGACTCGCGCTTGACCGCCTCACAGACGTCGGCGGCCGACCGCCGCAGCGCCGCCAGCGTCTCGCGCGGCGCGGCCACGACCGCTTGTGCCTCGCGGGCAAGCGCGTTGCGCTTGCTGCCGCCGGTAATGCTGACGATCCGCACGCCGGTGACGTCGGCCGCACTGAGCGTTCGCACCAACACCTTGTTGGCGTTGGCGCGGTTCTCGTGGATGTCGCCGCCGGAGTGCCCGCCGCGCAGCCCGCTGACGCTGACGCAGCCAATTTCCAGACCGGCCTCGATTGGCCGCGTCTTGAATTCCCACGTAAGCGTCGCGTCGCCGCCGCCGGCACAGCCGATGTAGATGACGTGGTCGTCTTCCGAGTCCAGGTTGATGAGCCGCTGGCCGTGGAAGAAGCCAGGCTCAAGGGCCCCGGCCCCGGTCATGCCCATCTCCTCGTCGATTGTGCACAGGATTTCGAGCGGCCCGTGCTTGACGTCGGGCGAGGTGGCTGCGGCCAGGGCCATGGCCAGGCCGATGCCGTTGTCCGCCCCGAGCGTGGTCCCGTCGCCGCGCACCACCTGCTCGCCGGTCTGGGCGTCCTGCTCGACGATCAGGCGGATGCCCTCGCGGTCGAAGTCGTGCTGCGTGCCGGCGTTCTTCTCGCAGACCATGTCCAGGTGCCCCTGCAGCACGGTCAGCGGCGCACGCTCGCAACCCGGCTTGGCCGGCACTTCGAGCACCATGTTGCCAACGCGGTCCTCACGCACTTTGAAACCGAGTTCCTGGCCCAGGGCACGCATGTGCGCGCGAATCTGCTCTTCCTGTTTCGAGGGCCGCGGCACGGCCGCGATTCCAGCAAAGTAGCGCCACACGGCGGCGGGCTTGAGCGACTTGACGGCGGTCAGATTGTCAGGCTTGGTCATGATTATCCGTCCTTTGCGGGAGTCTTGTCACAAGAGGTTCATGTTAACCGGCCGGGCACGCGGCGCCGACACAGGCCGCCACTTCGTCCGGATCAGTCGGCAACTCGGCCGACAGGATCTCCGGGCCGCCCTCAGCGCGCACGGCGACCACGTGCTCGATACGAATGCCGCCAAAGCGCTCGGCCAGCAGCGCGTCAACCTTCGGCCGGTTGATCACGTCCGCCAGCGGCTGCACCAGCTCCGGGCAGGCCCAGATGGCCGGGACGGCGTAAATCCCCGGCTCGATCGTTACGGTCATGCCGGGCTCAAGGTCGCGGTCCAACCGCAGGAACCTGCTCCCGAATTCGTGCCGCCGCTTGCGGCCCGGCGCGTAGCCGGCCAGGTCGCCGAAGTCTTCCATGTCGTGGGCGTCCAGCCCGATGAGGTGTCCGACGCCGTGCGGGAAGAACAGGGCGTGGGCCGTGCGGGCCGCCAGCTCGGCCGGGTCGCCGCGCAGCAGTTCGGCCGCTACCAGGCCCGCGCAAATCACGCCGGCGGCCAGATCGTGCACCTCACGATAGCGCCGGCCGGCCACGCAGGCGGCCGTGGCGGTCTCCACCGCCCGCAGGACCGTTTCGTACAGGTGCCGCTGGATCGGCGACCAGCGCCCGCTGACCGGCATGGTCCGCGTGAAATCGCTGGCGTAGCCGGTGGGCTCCTCCGCCCCGCCGTCCACCACGAGCAGCGCGCCATCCTCGAGCTTATTGGGATGGCCGTGGCCGTGCAGCACCTCGCCCCGCACGGTCACGATGGGATTGAACGCGTGGTCGCACTGATTGGCGACCAGCACGGCCGTAAAGGCCGCCGCCGCGTCGGCCTCCAGGCGTCCGGGGCGGCAAGCGCTCATCGCGGCCCGATGCGCCGCCATCCCTACACGTGCCGCCCGCCGCATGGCGTCAAGCTCGTGCTCATCCTTTGTCAGCCGCTGGCGGATAATGGCGCGCAACTCCGCCTGGTTGGCAGCCCTGAGCTTCATGCGCCGGGCCCACTGCATGGCCTGCGGGAAGGGCGGCGTAACGGCGGCGGCGGGCCGGCCCGACAGCAACGCCGGCAACTGATCCGGCGACGCGAGGGCCGTCACCGGCAGATCCGCGGCGGCCGCCAGAGCCACATCGTCCGGCACTTCGCCGACCCACAGGGCGTCGTCCGGGCCCGCCGGCGGTCGCAGCAGCGTGCAACCGACCTCGCCATCACTGCCCGGCTCGATCAGCAGGGCGGCGTGTTCGAGCGGCGGTCCGCCAAAGTAGAGGTACGTGCTCCCGGCCCGAAAGCGGTGCGGATTCGTGGGGTAAGTGCGGGCCGGGGCGTGGCCGGCCTGCAACACCAGCGGCCGCTTGAGCGCCTGGGCCAGCTCGGCACGACGCCGGCGATACACGTGCCCGGGTACGGTCATCGGAATGCTCTTGGAATCGCTCATTTGGCTTCACCCTCACGCCCTATGGCAACCAGTCGAAGTTGGGCCGGGGCTCCGCGACCCATTCAATCGCAAGGTCTCACAGCACGTCTTGTGAAGCAGCCGAGCCGGCATCGCAAACGCGGCACCCTGCGCCGGCCGCCCCGTTCAGGCGTGGGCCGCCTCGGCCAGCTTGCGTTTCAGGTAATGTCCGGTGTGACTCGCAGCGGCCGCGACCACTTCCTCGGGCGTACCTTCGGCGACTACGTACCCGCCGGCGTCGCCGCCCTCCGGCCCCAGGTCGATGACCCAGTCCGCCGTCTTCACCACGTCCAGGTTATGTTCAATGACCAGGACCGTGTTACCCATATCCACGAGCCGGTTCAGCACGGCCAGCAGCGTCTGGATGTCGGCGAAGTGCAGGCCGGTGGTGGGCTCATCGAGCACGTACAGCGTGTGGTTCTCCAAACGGGCGCGGTGGGCGGCCGATGCGCTGGGCGGCCCGTTGCGCACAACCGGCCCGAGTGCGCCCTTGGCCAACTCGGCGGCCAGCTTGACGCGCTGGGCCTCGCCGCCGGAGAGCGTGTTGGAAGGCTGCCCCAGCCGCACGTACCCCAGCCCGACGTCAGACAAGGCCTGCAAGCCCTGCCGGATTTTGGGGAAGCTGTCAAAGAAACGCAGCGATTCCTCGACGCGCATCTCCAGCACGTCGGCGATGGACTTGCCGCGGTAGCGAATCTCGACCGTCTCGCGGTTGTAGCGCGTGCCCTTGCACTCCTGGCACTCGACGAACACGTCCGGCAGGAAGTGCATCTCGATCCGCCGCGTGCCCTGGCCCTGGCAGGCCTCGCAGCGGCCGCCCTTGGCGTTGAAGCTGAAGCGGCTGGCGTTGTAGCCGCGGATGCGCGCCTCCTTGGTCTTGGCGTACAGCCGGCGAATCTCGTCGAAAACGCCGGTGTAGGTGGCCGGATTGCTGCGCGGCGTACGGCCGATGGGGTTCTGGTCGATCTCGATCACGCGGTCGATGCGCGCCGCACCGACCAGCCGCTCATGCCGGCCGGGTCGCTCGCGCGACTTGTACAGCCGGCGGCGCAGCGCCGGCAGCAGCGTCTGCCCCACCAGCGAGCTTTTGCCACTGCCGCTGACGCCCGTCACGGCGCAGAACACCCCCAGCGGGATCTTGATGTCGATGTTCTTCAGGTTGTTCTCGGCCGCCCCGACGATTTGCAGGTAATCCGAGCGCTTCGGCGCGCGCCGTTCTTCGGGCAGCGGGATCGCATATTCCCCACGGATGTACTTGCCGGTGATCGAGCCGGGATGCTCCAGGACCTCCGGCGGCCGGCCGGCCGCGATCAGCCGCCCACCGTGCAGGCCCGCGCCCGGCCCCATGTCCACCAGGTAATCCGCCGCCCGGATGATGTCCTCGTCATGCTCCACGACCACCACCGTGTTGCCGATGTCAACCAGCGCGCGAATGGCCTTGAGCAGCCGCTCGTTGTCACGCTGGTGTAGGCCGATCGTGGGCTCATCGAGCACGTAACAGACCCCCACCAGCCCGCTGCCGAGCTGGGTGGCCAGGCGGATGCGCTGGGCCTCACCGCCCGAGAGCGTGGCGCTGGTGCGGTCGAGCGTCAGATACCCCAGCCCGACGCTGTTCATGAAGTGCAGCCGCTGGCGCACCTCGCGCAGGATCGGCTTGGCAATCGCGGCGGCCTCGCCGGTGAAGCTGAGCTTGTCAAAAAGTCCCGTCGCCTGCGCGATCGGCAAGCGCACGATGTCATGGATGTTGTGGCTGTCAATACGCACCGCCAGCGGCTCGGGCCGCAGCCGGGCCCCCCCGCAGCGTTCGCAAACGTGCTCTGACTGGTAATTCGCGAAGCGGCTGCGGCTGCCGTCCGAGCCGGCCGCCCGGTAACGCCGCTCCAGGTTGGGGATGATGCCCTCGAACTCGACGTTGTAGGCCTTGGCATCCTTGCGGCTCGTGCCATGCAACAGGATCCGACGCAAATCCGCTGGAACGTTCTTGAAGGGCGTCTCCGGCTTGACCTTGAAGGCCGCGCTTAGCTCCCGCAGTGTCTTGCGGTGCGTCGCCGCGACCTGCTTCTGACCGGACGACCAGGGCGCCAGGGCGCCGCCCGCCAGCGGCAGGCTGTCGTCGGGCACGATCAACTGCTCGTCGAACTGCAGCGTCGTCCCCAGGCCGCTGCAACGCTCGCAGGCCCCATACGGTGAGTTGAAGCTGAAGGCCCGTGGCGAAAGTTCCGGCAGCGCCACGCCGCAGCGCGTGCAGGCGTAACGCTCGCTGTACAGCTCGTCGGACCAGTCGTCGTCCGCGCCGCCCTCCGCCCGGCTGATGATGGTTGCGCCCTCGCCCAGCGAGAAGGACAGCTCGATGGCGTCGGCCAGGCGCGCCCGGATCTCCGGCTTGAGCACCAGCCGATCCACAACCACGTCAACGTTGGCCTGCTTGCCGGCCGGCAGCTCGGCCAGTTCGGCGACGTCGCACAGCTTGCCGTTGACGCGCGCCCGGACAAAACCCTCCCGTTGGATGCGCCGGAAGACGGGCTGATGATTGCCGGTGCGCCCGCGCACCAGCGGGGCCAGCACCATGATGCGCGTACCGGCCGGCTGGGCGAAGACGGCGTCCACGATCTGGTCGATCGTGTGGCGCTGGATCGGCCGGCCGCAGGTGGGGCAGTGCGGCGTCCCAGCGCGGGCAAAGAGGACTCGTAGGAAATCGTAAATCTCGGTCGTGGTGGCGACGATCGAACGCGGGTTGGCGGCCGCGGCCCGCTGCTCGATGGCCAGCGTCGGCGGTAGGCCTTCGATCCGCTCCACGTCCGGCTTGCCAAGCTGTTCGAGGAAGTGCCGGGCGTGGACGCTCAGCGACTCGACGTACTTGCGCTGCCCCTCGGCGTAGAGCGTGTCGAAGGCCAGGCTGCTCTTGCCCGACCCGCTAAGCCCCGTGATGACAGTCAGTTGGTCGCGCGGCAGATCGACGCTGACGCCCTGCAGGTTGTGCTGGCGAGCACCGACTATGCGTATGCGCTTGGGTTCCACGCTGCGCCTCTGCACCTGCCTGCGCCCGCTGGGCCGAACCCCCGGGCTTCTCAAACCTGCCGTTTCACACCCCGGGTCGGCTCGCAGCCCAACCCGCAAACCACTTATTATATCACATGCGGCCTGGCGACCGAAGTCCGTTCGCCGCTGTGCTTCCTGGCCGAATCCGCTATATTGCCGCTGCGTTGTCGTCCTGCGGGCGGCGCACGCCCGCCGCTTTGACTGGAGACCAACCCATGCCGAACCTGCTCAAGTTGCTCGTCGCCGCAACGACCGCGTTGATCTTGCTGGGCCTGTGCAGCGCCTGCGGGCCGCACCGCCGGGCCAATGCCGCCGCCGCCGCACCGGCCGAACAGCCCGCGACCAAGGCCGAGAAGGCCGACGAGCCGGCGGCCCCAGACCAGGCCGACGACGCGGCGAAGAAGGCCAAGGAAGAGGCCAAGCAGGCCCGCGAGCGCCAGCGCAAGCTGGCCCGCCTGGACCATGATCTGGAAGTCGCGCGCCTAAGGTTGTCGCGGGCACAGCTCGCACTCGAACACGCTGAGGCGCAGTTTGAGGAATCCGTCAGCAACGCCGAGACCGATCTGGAGTTGGCGCGCGTGCGGCTGCAAGACTTCACTGAAGTCCAGGTCCCGCAGCGCACTGCCTGGAGCGAATTAGGCCTGCAACGATCTGAGGACGGGCTGAAGCACGCGCGCGAGGAGTTGGAGCAGCTCGAGCTGATGTACAACGAGGAGCAATTCGCCGACCAGACCAAGGAGATCGTGCTCGAGCGGGCCCGCCGGCAACTCCAGCGCAGCGAGCGCGACGCCGAGCTGCGCCGCAAGGACCAGGAGCGGCTCATCGAAGTGGAGCTTCCGCTGCAGACGATTGACCACGAACGGGCCGTTCAGAACGCGGAGCGCGGCCTGGCCCAACTGGCGCGCGGGCGCGCGGCTGAGCAGATTGACCAGCGGGTCGGCGTGCTGGGCGCCGAAGCCGAAATCGTGCGACTGGAGAACGAGCGTGCCGATCTCATGGAGGAAATCGCCGAGGCGGCGCGGGCCCAGACTGAGCAGACTGCCGCGCCGAAATAGCGCTGTGTCGCCGCGGCTACGGTGCGCTATTGGCGCAGGAGTTCAGTAATGACCCGCCTCGCCTGCTGCTGGATCATGATTGTGGCGCTTGGCGCGCCGTGCGGCGCCGGCGAGCAAACGCGCCTGACGCCGGCCGACGTCACGCCGGATACCGTCCGCGCCGCCATCGAGCGCGGCACGGCTTTCGTGCTCAGCTCGCAGAACCCGGACGGCTCGTGGGGCGGGGCGGCTGATTCACTCACGACCTGGAGCGGTTGGACCTGGTCCAATCCCGAGAGCCACCGCGCCTGGCGCGTCGCGACTACCGGCCTGTGTTGCCTGGCGCTCCTGGAGGTCGAACCCAACGCGGAGCGCCTGGCGGCGGTCGACCGCGCGCTGGACTACCTGACCGCCAACGCCGCCGTCCGCCGTCCCAGCGAGTGGGACACCATGGACTGCTGGGCACACATTTACGGCCTCCAGGCCGTGGCCGCCGCCTATCGGCACCCACATTGCGCCGCCCCCGACCGGCAGGCCGCGCTGGCGGCAGCCGCCCACGAGCATCTGCGCCAACTGGCGCGCAGCGAGGCACTCAGTGGCGGGTGGGGCTACCTCGAGTTCACGGAACCGCGCACGGCCCAGCCCCAGTGGAGCACCAGCTTCACGACGGCGTCCGGCATCATCGCGCTAATCGAGGCTCGCGAAGCCGGCTTGGATGTCGACGCGCACATGCTGCGGCGGGCCGTCACGGCCGTTCGGCGTTGCTGGCTGCCGAACGGGGCTTACACGTACGCCGTCCGAGCCGTTCCGCACCCACGCACGATCGGCTCGATCAACCGCGTCCAGGGCTCCCTGGCGCGCATCCAGACGTGCAACCTGGCCCTGCTGATGGCCGGCGACGACGTGACGCCGGAGCGTCTGCAAACCGGCATCAGCCAGTTCTTCCGCGACCACCGCTTCCTCGACATTGCCACGGGCAAGCCGATTCCGCACGAGGCGTTCTACCAGAACTCCGGTTACTTCTACATGTACGGGCACTACTACGCCGCCCGCGTGATCGCCCTGCTGCCGCCGGACCTGCGTACCGCGTACTGGCCCCAACTCCAGTACGAGGTGATGAAGATGCAGATCGGCGACGGATCCATGTGGGATTACGACCATCACGCCTATGACAAGCCTTATGGGACCGCGTACGGCCTGATGGCCCTGGTGCGGTCGTTGCAGGACCACGCCGACCGCCCTTCCGCGTCGTCGGCCGCCGCCCAGCCCGCCGAGCCGGCACGCTGAAGTCGGCCAAGCCGCCACATATGAGAATCGTGCTTCGATTCGAGCCGACGATTCTCTAGAATGGATGTTCGGCGCCGGTGTCGCTCTCCGGAGGAACGGAAAGTCCGCGTCGCAACGTCCTATCATTCCGCGAGCCCGCATGCCGCAGGAGGATCCTGAATGAACCGCCGTACCTGGACAGTCGTCATGTTGTTGCTGGCCGTATGCTGCACCGTCAGCGCGTTGCCGGGGCGAGCCGCGGAGCCGGCGCTCACCCAGGAAGAACCCGTATCGCTGCCCAAGTACTTGACGCCCGCCGAGCGTCTGCTGCCGCCGCTGGCAATCCAGCGCGGCACGCCGCCGACCGGCACGGTCCGCTGTCCGGCCGAGTATGAGGCCTGCGCGGGGCTGTTCATCGCGTGGGAAGGCTACACCGACCTGCTCACTCAGATGACGGTTCTGATCACCAACAACGACCCCGAGGCCGTGGTCTTCATCGTGGTTGACACCACGTCGGAACAGACCAGCGTAACCAGCACGCTGAGCAGTGCCGGGGCGAATCTCAGCCAGGTCGAGTTCATCGTACGGGTCACTGATACCGTGTGGATTCGCGATTACGGCCCGCGCTTCATCCTGGAGGACGGGCAGCGCGCCATCGTGGACCATACGTACAACCGCCCGCGCCCCAATGACAACGCCCTGAACGACTACATCGCCACGCTGTGGGACATTCCCGAATACGACCTGCCCCTCACGCATGGCGGCGGGAACTTCCACCTCTTCTCCAACGGCGACGCCTTCATGACCTCCCTCATCCTGACGGAGAACCCCGGCCACACCGCGGAAAGCGTGAAGGCCCTGTACGCCGCCTACCAGGGCGTGGATCTCACCATCTACCCCGGCTTCCCAACCTCGTTCGACTCCACGCAGCACATCGACATGTGGATGCTCCCGGTCGGCGACGACCAGATCATCATCGGCCAGTATTCCGCCTCCGACGGCCAGCCGTACACCATCACTGAAAACGCCGTCGCCGACCTGACCGCCCGCGGCTACACCGTCTACCGCACGCCCGGCTGGCGCTCCGGCGGCACGCACTACACCTACACGAACGCCGTCATCCTGAACGACCAGGTCCTCATGTCCAAGTTCAACCACGCCAACGACTCCGTGGCACTTTCCGTCTTCCAGGCCGCCATGCCGGATAAGGTGATTCACCAGCTCGACTGCTCCAGCATCATCCAGGCGGCCGGCGCGCTGCACTGCATCGTCATGCATGTGCCGGCCGACCGCGCGCTCACGATCAGCCTGCCCGACGGCACCCCCGAGTTCCTCGCGCCCGGCCAGCCGACCGCCATCACGGTACAGATCAGTCCCGGCGCCGAGAGCTACGTGCCGGATAGCGGCACGCTGCACTACTGTTACGACGCCGAAGACTGGCTCACGGCGCCGCTGACCCCGCTGGGCAACGAGCTATACGAGGCGGTCCTGCCGCCGGCCGGCTGTGACGACACGCCCACCTTCTACTTCAGCGCTGCCGGCGACCAGGGCACCATCATCACCAATCCCACCGACGCCCCCGCCACCCTCTACACGGCCACCGTGGCCACGGTCACGGTCCACTTCGCCGACGACTTCGAGAGCGACCTGGGCTGGACCGTGGTCAGCGATCCCAGTCTGACCGGCGGCGAGTGGGAGCGCGGCGTGCCGGTTGACTGTAACCGCGGCGATCCGCCCACCGACTACGACGGCTCGGGGCAGTGCTACCTGACCGAGAACAATCCGTTGACCTGCAACTCCGACGTGGACTGGGGCCCCACGTACCTGACCTCGCCCGTGATCGACCTCAGCAGCGCCGCCGATCCGATCCTCAGCTACGCCCGCTGGTTCACCTGTGACGACGCCGGCAGCTACCCGGCCGACGAGGACTTCCTGGACGTCGAGGTTTCCACCGATGACGGCGCCACCTGGACGCTCATCGAGAGCGCCGCGCACGCCGACGGCTGGGTGCTGGCCGAGTTCCACCTCGCGGACTTCGTGACGCCCACGGCCCAGACGCGCATCCGCTTCACGGCCAACGACACGCCCAACAACTCGATCACCGAGGCGGCCGTTGATGCGCTGCGCATCTACGAACTGTCGTGCAGCCTGTTCGGACCCGGTGACATGAACTGCGACGGCCTCGTCAACGCCTTCGACATCGACCCGTTCGTATTGGCCCTGACTGATTCAGCCGCCTACGCCGCCCAGTACCCGGACTGCGACTACCTGAACGGCGACATCAACGGCGACGGTCTCGTAAACGCTTTCGACATCGATCCGTTCGTGCTGCTGCTCACAGGCAGATAGCCGCGACCTGCTGCGCCCCGGGAACGCTGCCGGCCGGCGGCGTTCCCGGACGGCAACAGGGAGCATGAAGTCTGGAAACGCGTCAGCGGTTTCAACGACCGTTGAGACATACCCCCCGCCGTCGTGCAAGCAGCAACAACTGGCCCGGGCCGCGCTCCGCCGACCGCCATTCCCCCCAAAGGCTTCAACCTCGCTCGAATCAACTACGCCGTCGCGATTCAGCCGCCCGACGACGCGGCGGAGCCCCCCGTCAGCAGTATCACAAACGGGTCGATGTCAAAGACGTTGACCAAACCGTCACCATTGATGTCGCCATTCATGACGTCGCACCAGGGAAAAGCCTCGGCATAGCTCACCGGATCCGTGAGCGCCAACACGAACGGGTCGATGTCAAAGACGTTCACCAGCCCGTCGCAGTTGAGATCGCCCACCTCGTAGTGCTCGCACTCGTCCGGAATGCCGTTGCCGTTAAGATCCAGGCTAAGGCCACTGGCGATATCGCAGTGGTCCGGCACGCCGTTGGGTTGACAATCCTCCGCCCAACCCAAGGCCAACTGGCACGCATCGGCGACCCCATCACCATCACAGTCGGCGTAGCAGTCGCTGTCAGCCCCCGCCCAAACGCCGGCGCAATCCGCCTCCGTCGCCTCCGTGCATCCACCGTCCATATCGCAACACGCCCCCAGCCCCACCAGATCCGCCAGATGCAGCCCGCCGTCAACCCATGTCACCTGCCCACCGTGGAAGCTCGGCGTGCGCCCCGCGCTGTTCAACTGCATGATCTCCCCACCCGTCCAGAGGAACAGCCGCGCGGAGAACGGACCGACCGGCGACCGCACCCACACAACCATGTCGTTCCACACCTTCGGGCTCTCGTCCGGAATGCCGTTGACCGCGTCGTCGTTCGTCACACGCGTGGTCACACCATCCTTCCAGTAATACAGTTCGGCACTGTCGAAGAGATAACCCGCGCCCTGACCGATCCAGGCGACCGCCCCGTCCCATACCGACGGGTAGGCGCCGAAGCTCGCCCCATCCCCCACAACGTGGGTCGTCGTGCCGTCGAAGTACTTCACCTGCTGCGTGCTCGGATCCTGATACGCGTAAGTAGCCACCCCGTCCTCACGGACATACAGCGTCGGCCGGCAACCCGACACCCCCAGCGAGAATGCCTGGTCCTCAGAAGCATCGTAGTACCACAGGGACGTGTGCGCGCGGCTCCACAGCAGGTCGCCGTTGCTGCCGACGGAGACATTCGCGTCCAGCGCCGGCGAGCTGCTGATATTCCACACCTCCTCCCCGTCCCACATGTAGATGTCGTTGCGCCCGCTCGTCGAGTTGTAGTTGCGCCAGGCCACAACCCCCTCCGCGTGCGAGGGATCGTAACTCGCCGTCGCAGGTCCGAAAACGTGCTGCGTGCCCTCACCATCGTAATACCAGATCGCCCCGCTCAGGCCGACCACGTACCCGATGGACCCCGACCAGACGCCCGACGCACTCCCGCTGCCGTCGATCAACTGCTGATTGGCCAGAATCCAGCCCGCCTGAGACCCCGCTGCCAGGCAAAACGCCGCTGCAATCACACCGAGCGCCCTGAACATGCCACTGCCCTTTCATTCATTCCCACCCGGCGGGCTCGCCCGACCTGCACGCCAGACCGCCAGCCGAGTTCCTGCGCACCTTCTCTCCCCGCGCCGAAGCCCTCGGCTTCAGCCTGCAAGACGACATCGACGGCTCCTGACAGTCCGCCGCAGCAGTATCGTCGGCCCCCCGGTGGCCGATGTTGAACGCCGAGAACGCCTCCGGTTACGACGCCCGCCGGGGCCGGCGAGAGCCACGCTACAGTCGCGCGGCGGACTGCTTACAAGCCGCTCCACTAACGATGCAAGTTTACCGCACCCGACGCCCGAGTTCAACCTTGGACCGATATGCCGCCGTCCCGGCGCGCGTCAATCAGTGAGGCCGCGCAACGCCCCCGCCGATCGGAAGTTCCCCGTAACCAACCATTATCGCCCCCCTGCATGCACCGCCGCCTTACAGCGCAAGAGAAGGCCGCGCCTCGACTGCGTGAGCCGAAGCGCGGCCTGTCGATCTCCTAGCGCCCAGCGCCGCAAACGCCCTTAGCGCTCACGGCCGGGGTGCAACGATGCCTAGCGCCGGCGAAAAGCCAGGCCGGCAAGTACCAGCAGAACCAGCGTGGCCGGCTCGGGAATAACGACGATCTCGCCGCCAAAGTACTGGACGGTCGCGAACTCGCCAATGCCCGTAAGCGCAAAGCCTTCCGTCAGATCATCCGGATAGTCATCGCCGAAGCTGACCACCGTCGTGCCCAGGCCCAGCAGCGGGAACGTCATGGTTCCCAGCAGGACATCCGAGCCCCAAACGGCCAGCGGCGGCATGGCCAACCCGCCGATGCCGTCGCCGTCGAAGCCGACGAACGGCAGGAACGGCGCGGCCACCGTGAACACCGGCGCCCCAACGCTCATGCCATCCAGCAGGGCGTCGAAGCCGAAACCAACGATCGCCTCTTCGGCCGGGATGTCGGCATAGATCTCAACCATTGCCGATCCCGCGCTGATATCAACCTCTTGCCAGGCTGGCGCCATCGTTACAGTGATATCCGCCAGCGCCGGACTGATTAACAATCCAAGCACGGCAGCACAACACACAGCTCTCAATCTCATGATTCCTCTTCCTCCTGGGAGAACAACTCCACTTCGAATTCTAGTTCAAACTCAGTTCGCATAAGCGATGCTGAACGGAATATCAGCACCGGGCCGGGCACCGGCAGCCGGTAGGCTGCCGGTGCGACCCGATGATTCCGCTTACTCGCAAATCAGCTCGAACGCCATGTCCGTGGCGCCGTCGAAGCTCCAGGACTCCAGCGGATACGCGGAGAACGTATACGCCTGACCCGCGATGCCCTCGGTGGGATCGCGATCGCCGGCCTCCCAGAACCACGATTCCGCGCTTCCGGAAGTGTCGTTGAACAGCTCGATCCAGTAGGTGCCGGCACCAAGCGTCAGCTCGACTGGCAGCTCGTGCAGGTACTCGTGCACACCAAAGAGCACGACGCCGGTCTGCGAGCGAACGCCCGCCAGCGGACCGAACTTCGCGATCTCGGCGCCCGGCATGCCACCGGAGTCATTGCGGAAGATGAGCGTAAACGCATCCTCGTCCGTCGGCATGTCGCTGGGGTAGTAGCCGCCCCAGCAGTTCACGCCAACGACCGTGGTCTCTTCCCACATGATGAACTGCTCGGCCAGGATCTGGATCATGTCGCCACCGCAGAAGTCGCAGTCAATGTCCGAGAAGATACCGTTGGATTGGTTCGGCAACTGCGAGATGCACTCACACTCGCCGCAATCTTCCGGACACGTCACGCAGGTCTCCGCCGGCGGCTGGCAGATGCCGTCGCCGCACTCGGGCTCCTGGCACGAGCCGTAGACCGTGATGCCGGTGGGATCAACCCCGCCCAGGCCGTCACAGCCCAACTCGCTGCCATCGTAGCCGTAGATGCAGTACGAGCACTCGTACGGCCAGCCGCCCGGCGTCCAGACCGTTGTGATCTCTTCGCCATGGCCGGCCTCGAAGTACGCGTAGGCGGGACCGGCGCCACTCTCGATGGTCAGGCCCGACAGAACCAGCTCGCCACCGACATAGACGTCGATGAAGCCGCCGTTCCAGCCGTCGCCGTAGTCATCCCACATGGTGATGGAATGCTCGCAGGCCTGGTACAGGCCGCACTCCGGCGTGAACGCCTCGGCGACGCAATCATCGCCGAGCACGCCCGGCAGGAAGCGACCTTCGCAACTGATCTCGAACGCGAAGTGCGGATCGGTGATCTCACCAGACTCCGGCCGATCGCAGCAGCAACCAGGATTGCCGCACGGCGGGCTGAGCTCGGCGCACTGCTCCTGGTAGAAGAACTGCAGCGGCGGCTGGCACTCCGCAGTGGCCACCTCGTCCGCGCACTCACCCGTGTACGGGTCACAGCAGGCGCCGTACAGCGGCTCGTCGGTGCAGACGATCATGTTGTGCGTCAACAGCACCCAGTCACCGGTGGTGTACTGCAGACCGGTGTTGCCGGAGTTGTAGTACACGCGGCGATCAGCACGCCAGATCACCGCCTTGCCGCCATGGGATACAGTGCCGTCCCACATGGCGCCGGCGATCGGCGTCACGATGTCGTTGTACGACCCGCCGTAAGCGCCCACCGGGCCAAGCAGGTGGACGCAATCCTGACCGTCAAGCATGTAGTTGCCGCTGGCATAGCTGCTGGCGGTGCCGGGGCAGTAATCCGCGGTCATGATGCGGCCGGACAGGTAGTTGCCCGCGGTCGGCAGGCACCACTGACCCAGAATCACCTTGCCGTTGGCGTCCACGAAGTCCGCCAGGACATCGCCCATGGCTTCGTTGTCGGCGTAGGCGTAGTTGGCCCACGTCAGGACGGCGCAGTAATCCTCGATCTGCTCCAGTGTCGGCGTGGCCACGCGGGCGTCGAAGTAGTCCACCGGCTGGCCCAGCAGCGCCGCCAAGGCGTTGCGGAACGTTGAGCTGTCCGCCTCCGTCGGCGCGTACAGCATGCCTTCGCATTCCCACAGGCCGCACTCAGGCACGAAAGCTTCGGCGACGC
>Ga0334888_1000224_pt1 | contig 93552 bp, 78 predicted proteins | sample GraSluR1_MG_FD_207227 | JGI IMG/M metagenome (GOLD analysis project Ga0334888, IMG submission 207227) | Sludge microbial communities from methane-producing bioreactor in Wageningen University, Netherlands - Granular Sludge_3_08-R1 | ecosystem: Engineered > Bioreactor > Anaerobic > Unclassified ... | reverse complement strand
AGATTGTTGCTGGCCGGCGCCTAACCTAGCACCCGGCGCGGATTTAGCGGGCAGGTTGGTATTCAGCTCGCAAACGCATCGGCAACAGCGGGTTGCGCCGGCCAGCAACAATCTCGACGGCACAACCCAAACCGTAAAGATTACGTTAGCCATTTTCATTATCCGATTCTAACGTAAAGGGAACGTCAAAATCGGTCGAATTCCCAGGCGATCATCTCGCCGATTCGCCCGGCAACACCGTCGACGACGGGAATCGCGTCCCATGCTGAAGCATCACATCCGCCCCGACCTCTTCACCCGCGAATTGATCGAGCACATTCTGGCCGCCTATGGGCTGTCCGACGGCGCCGGTCTGACGATTCAGCCCATGCCGCAAGGCTTCGGCATGGCGCTGGTTCGCCTGCGCCACGGCGACTTCGATCTCGTCGTCAAACAGCTCAATCCGGACCTGGCGCCCGAACGGATTCGCTTCGCGCTGCGGCTGCAGTCCCGGCTCCACGAGGCCGGTGTGCCCTGCCCGCACCTGCGGCCGGCGGCATCGGGCGAGTTGCTGATCACGCTGGCGAACCACCAGTTCTGCCTCCAGGACTGGTGCGGCGGCGACCACATCGACTTCGACGCCATCGCGACCGAGGAGCGCCGCCATTACCGCCGGCAGTTGGGCACGCTGCTCGGACAGGTCCACGGAGCCGCCACTTCCGAACTGATCGACCAGGCCCCGCCGTCTTGCCGCCGGCCGCCGCATTATCTCTTCACCAATCTCCCGGCTGTCGAAGCGGGCCTGCCCTGGAGCCGCGGCGGCAGCCTGGCCCGCAATCTCTGGCTGCGCTGGCACGAGACCGGGGATTTCGGCCGCGACTTGCGACGGGCGCTCCCGCTCCTGCGCGAAGTTCGGCGCCGCCTGGCGGCCTCCCCGGCCGCCGCCGATCCGAGTCTGACCGACGTCCTGCCGGTGCACGGCGATTTTCACTTCGAGAACGTGCTCTTCGACGGCGGCCGGGTGTCGGGGCTGATCGATTTCGACAACGCCACGGTGGCTCCCCGCGCGTACGACCTCGGCAGCGCCATGGCCGTCATCTGTCAGGAGCGCGAGCATGAGGATGATTTCCTGGCGGCCTACACCGCCGGCGGCGGCGGTCCCCTCCCCGCGCACGACCTCTTGCGGACCTGCGTACTGTTGCGCCTGTTCACGTCGCTCAGCTTCCAGATGGTTGCCTACACCCGCCGCCAGACACGGTCCCCCGAAAAATCCCGCTGGTGGATCCGCCGCCTTATCCAGCTGCTGACCTCCGAGGTCGAGTCCGCCTGATATCCGCGCCCGGGCATCGCGGATTTCAAGCTGGCGTTCCTCCGCCCTGCGGACGATCATGGTCCGGCCCGCCGCCACGATTAACGACCATCGGCGCCAAAGGACGGCCGTTATATGGTTTTGCGCCGCGATCCGCCGCCGCAGCCCGGCCTCGTGCGCGAAACGTTCAAGCACGCCGCCGTCTACAGCGGCGCCGGCGTACTGGGGCGCATGATCAGCTTCTTCATGCTGCCTTTCTACGCCCATATCCTGCGCGACGTCGGCTATGGCGTGATCGGCATGATCGACGCGAGCCTCGTGCTGCTCGCAAGCCTGTTCGCTTACAGTTTCCACACCGCGGTCCTGCGCATCTACCACGAGGAACCCGATCCGCAGCGCAAGCCGGCCGTGGTCACCACCGGCACGGCGATGGTCGCCGGCCTGGTGCTGGCGCTGTCGCTGCTCGCGGCGGTCTTCAGCCGTCCCCTCTCCGACCTGCTGCTCGGCACGCCGCGTTTCTGGCACCTGATCTGCCTGGCCCTGGGCACCTTCTGCCTGGACATGGTCGGCCAGACCGCGCAGACCATCCTGGTCATCAAGCGACGATCAATGGCGTACTCGCTCATCGGAATCATGCGCCTGATCGTGGGCTTGGGCCTGAACATCCTGCTCGTGGTGATCCTGCGGTGGGATCTACTGGGCTTCTTCCTGAGCGGATTGATCGTCGCCCTGGTGAGCCTGGTGGTCTCGCTGGCGCTTCTGGTCAAGGCATGCGGAACCGGTTTCGATCGCGAGCACATGCGCCGGTTGCTGGCCTACCAATTGCCCCTGATCCCCGGTAGCATCGCCACGTTCTTCTCGCGGCAGATCGAGCGCGTGATCGTGCGCTTTCAAATCGATCTCTCCTCGCTCGGCGTCCTGGAAATGGGCTACAAGTTCCCCTCGCTGATCGCCGTGCTGATCGTCGGTCCGTTCCTGAGGAGTTGGAGCACGCAGCGGCTCGAGATCGCCGACCAGCCGGCGGCCCCCGAGCGCATCGGGCAGGTCTTCACCTATTTTCTTTATCTGTGCCTGTTCGCGGGGTTGCTCCTGGCGGTCAATATCCGCACGGTGCTGTGGCTGCTCACCCCGCCGGAGTTCTGGGGCGCCTATTCGATCGCGCGTATCCAGACGCTGCAAGCCATCGTCCACGGCGTCGGCCAACACCTGACATTCGGTCTCATCTACGCCAAGCGAACCAAGATCATGGCACGCCTGGCGATGGTGACCGCCGCGGTCAAGGTCGCCATTTCCTACGTGCTGATCAGCCACTGGGGTTTGCACGGCGCCGCCTGGTCGAGCCTGATCGGCGCCGCCATCTACACGGGTTGGGGGTTTCTGCTGGCGCAACCCTGTTACCGCCTGCGCATGGAATGGCGCAAAATCGGGCTGATCACGGGCTTCGCGACCGTGCTGTTTCTGGCCATCGACTTGCTGCCGCACCAGACGATCGTCGCTTGGGGCGCGCCGGGAACGAACGCCGCGACGGGCTGGTTGGAGGGCCTGGGCGACACCTGGCTCGGTCAGTGGAAAGACGGCAAGGTCCTGCGGTTGGTCGGCGAACGGGGTGATCTGCTATTCGATCTGTGCGTGCGGTCGCTCCTGGTGGGCGTCTACATCGTGATCATGCCGCTGGTGCACGTGGAAACTCATCGCCGGCTCCGCCGCAAGTGGGCGGCGCTGCGCTTGCGTTTCTGAGAACAGTTTCTTGCCGCGCGGTCGCAGACCCGATACCCTTGTGATCGCCGTGATGGCGGCCGGTCGAGAGGGCGACACCATGCAGGGACTGACTCCCGAAACCGGATATCTGCGCGACTTGGCGCGCGCCTGGGCGACTCAGGCCGACGGCGCCGTCCCGGCGCCCGCCGGGCTGCCCGGCAATCGTTTCCTGCGGTTGCTCGCCAACCAGCCTGCCATGCAAGCGCTCCTGCCGTTTCTCGACCGGACGTTCTTGCCCGAGCGCGAGCAGCAGCGCATCGACGCAGCCATGGAAGTGTCGCGGCGGCGCACCACCGTGATGCTGCTCGAGCTCGAGCGCATCCTGCCGGCCCTGGCGGAAGTCGGGTGCGTGCCGGTGGTCCTCAAGGGCGGTTCCCTGGCGTTGACGGTCTACCCGCAGCCCGAGCAGCGTTGGTTCGCCGACCTGGATCTGCTCGTACGACGCAGCGACTTGCCGCGGGTTTACGACACGCTGAACTGCCTGGGTTACAGGGATGCCGAAACGATCTGCGGCAACGAATACTACGAGAAACACCACTTCCATCGCGTCCTGGTCAGCAACCAGGGACTCTACGTCGAGGTGCACTGGGCGCTGACCATGCCGGCATCCGTCTATACCTACGACCTGGACACGTTGTTCGGCCGCTGCCTGGAGATTCCCCTTGGCCACGCCAGCTTCCTGGCGCCGCACGCCGGCGACCAGATCCTGCACGGGGCCCTGCAGAGCATCGCCGGCGGTTTCAGCGATTTGCGACGGATCCTGGATCTGCACCTGCTCGACGGGCAGCTCGACGACGACGAACGCCGCCGGCTCTGCGCGCGGGCGCTTGCGGCCAGTCTGCGAACCGGTCTCTGGCTGGAGTATCGATTGCGCGAGCAGATCCTCGACGCGCCGATCCCCGGCGTCGTCGACGAGATGTGCCGCCCGGCGCCTGCGCTCATGCGGGTCTTCGACCATCTGAACGTTGCGGCCGGCTGCCTGGTGCAGCGGGCGCGCACCGAAGAAGGCTACGGCGTAATGCTGCACTGGCTCTGCATCCCGTCACGGCAGCGCTCGCGCGAACTACGGCGTTACGTTTTCCCCGACGATTGCGGCTTGCTGCTCGCAGGCCTGGGACGCACTCGCCCCGATTCCTTCTGGCAGCGCAGTTGGTTGCACCTGCAGAGAACACTGATGGCGATCCGGCTCTACGGCCGCGTCGCCCGGGCCGCGGTCTGATCGCCGCCGGCAATCATGTCCTGCGCCACGGCAGCGCCAAGTGCGTCCAGGCTGTCGATCACCGGCAGCCGTATCTCCCAGCCGCTCATCATCGCCTTCAATTCCGTGCAGCCGGCGATCACCGCGCCGGCGCCGCGCGAGGCGAAATAGTCCATGATCCGCGCGTCGAGCCCGCCCGTACCGCCGCCGTTTGGTTGCTCGAGTTCGGCCTCGATCCGCTGATCCAGCGCCGCCTGCAGATCCGCCGGGATGCCGACCACGGCGATGCCGCGCTGCTGCAGACCGTTCTCGTAAAGACCGGCGCCGGCCGTGGTCGAGGTCGAGAGCAGACCGACCGTCTCGCAACCCACTCGGTCCACCTCCCGGGCAACGGCGTCGACGATGCTCAGGACCGGAGTCGCGACCGCCTGTTGGAGCTCGGGTAGCAGCACATGCAACGTGTTGCAGGGAATCGCCAGAAAATCGGCGCCGGCCGCGGTCAGGCTGCGGGCGGCGGCCAAGAGCGGGTCCCAGTAGTCCTCGATGCCGACCCCTTCGCGCAGCAGCCGCGCCTCGACCGCCAGGTCGATGTCCAGGCTTGCGATCAAGATCGGCGGGCGCCGCGCCAGGCCGGCTTGCCGGCAGCGGCTCACGATGTCGAGGTAGAGCTGGGCGGTGGCCGCGGGACCGGCGCCGCCGATGATACCAGGAATCCGCCGCGAAGATCTCACGCTCGACTCCTCTGGGCTGGGTGCTCAAGCGCGGCGCGGGGCCAGGTCGCTCCCAGGCGGGGCGTCGCGCAGGAAGAGGCCGTGCCAGACCACCATCGTGTAGATCTTGGCCAGGGTATGGAAGAGATCGTCGTGCCCCTGTAGGAACGCTGCGGCCAGCGCGTCGACCTTATCCTGGGCGAACCAGTCGCAACCGGTCGACCCGACCGACGACAGCACGCCGAACACCTCGTCGCGGTACACCTTGTTACGCCGCAACCAGGCCGGGCGATCGGTGTAGGCGTGGCGGGAGCGCAGGTTGACGCGTCCGCGCGTCCAACGGCGCAGGGCCTGGTTCCAGCGGGCCCAGGCCTGCCGCCGCTGGGCGGTGCGCCGGCGCAACGCATCCGGCGCGAATAGATCGTGGCCGGTATGCTGCCAGGGGATCCGGGCGAGCGGCGTCAGGCGGGTCCGGTAGTACTCATGGAACAGCGCCATACCGCATTTCTCGGCCAGCGGAATGCGCAGTGAGAAGTCGAAGAGCTCCTCGTCCGCGTACGGCAGCAGGTCGTGGAACTGGTACTTGAGCACGTCGTTGGTGCCCTGCATGCGCCGCCCCATGTTGAAGTGGAAATAGAACGCTTTCTGATCGCCGAACAACGGCGCGTAGTCCCAGGGGGCAAACGCGGCCAGCACCTGTTCGCGGGCCATCGCCTGCATCGGCTCCACCAGGTCGGGGCGCAGGAAAGCGGTGAAGCGCGCCGCGCCGGCCTCGACGCCGGAAAAGCGCAGCGTGCGCCGGCGCACCGTGTCCGGGTCGCCGGCCGGCCGCAGGTCTTCTTCGCTACAGGCAGGTCCGCCGAGCGAAAGGTGCGAACCCAGAATCCCATTCAAGTACGGGTACGGTCCCGGACCCAGGAACTCACTGATGCCGAGCGACGTCGCGTTGCGCATGTTGAGCTGGCCGTCGTTGAGCCAGACGGCCAGTCGCGCATAGCGGCCCGCCCAGGCGGGGTCGATCTCGACCAGCCGGTGGCGGTCGGCCAGCCCCATCGACCGGGCCACCTGGCGGGCGATGACGTACTCGCTATTGTCGCGCCGGCCGTGGGTGAAAATGTCGAGATTGGGCCGTTGGCGCACCTGGTGCAGCAGCAGACGCGAATCGAGTCCTCCCGAGAGCGCGACCACGGTGCGGCCGTCGTAGGAGGCCGGCAGGCGCTTGGCGAGCGCGCGGGCATAGAGGGCCTCCGCCTCGTCCAGCAAGTCGTCGCGGGCGCGGCCGGGCTCCGGCTGTGGCTCGGGCCGCCAACGCCGCTCGACCAGGACCCGCCGGCCGTCCCAGATCACGCGCGCGGCGGGACCGAGCATGCGCACGCCCTCCAAAAGGGTCGTCTCACCGAGCGGACACTCGTGCGCCAGGAGCGTGGCGGCCGCCGCGGGCTCCACCCGGCGCGGGAACCCTCGCCAGCCCAGGAAAGCTTTCAATTCGGGGGCAAAGAGGAACACATCCTGGTCGGCGTACCAGTAGAGATGGGAGAATCCGAGCCGGTCGTTCAAGAGTTGCACGCGCCCGTCGCGCCGGTCGGCCACGACCAAATTGAAATGGCCGCCGATCCTCGCGCAGAAGCGATCGCCGTCAGCCAGGTAGAAATCGAGCATACGGCGAGCGAGATCGGGCGCATCGTCCGCGACCGGATTGCCATCCAGGGTGATGGCCGTGCCCTCGACGAGCAACAGCGCCTGCGGCGTTTCGGCCAGATGGTTTTCCGCCGCGAACCACGGATTGGTCGAGACCGCACCGAAAGCCCATGGGCCGTCCGACCGCAGGGCCGAGCGATACCAGTCGCGGTGGCCAAGCAGCGACAACATGGCCTTGGCGACGGGTTTGGCATCACGGTCACGCTGGACGGCAACTGCTCCGAAGATCCCCGGCATCGCAACACTCCTGATCGATCGCGCCGACGCTGGCCCATATTGTGGAACCCGAAGCCGAAGAAACTGCATCAGGATAGACGATCGGCCCCGTCGCGCCAGCACGAATGCTCGCAAATTCAACCTGAATTTGTCTACATAGTAGCAGGAACACACAAAATGTAAAAAAATGCCGTGCTGTAGGCCCTAAAATTTTCCATTTGATAATTATTGACACCTTTCATAGTCTCGCTTATAATGGAGTGGAATTGGAATTGCACGCAGCCCTGACATGGAGGCTATCGCCATGCGTAAGCACTACAGCAAACCGGAACTTCGTTGCCAGATCGTGAAACTCGGCGTATTCGGGAACTACGACGGCGGCGGCGGTGACGACGGTGATGGCGGCTCGGGGACCCCGACGCCCATCCGTGTGATCGAGGGCTTTCGCCTGCACATGGATTGATCGAGACCTTCACCGCTGATAGAAGTTACAACGGCCGAGCTCCCCTGGTGGGAGTTCGGTCGTCGTTTGACCTGCTGTTTCGAGATCAGATCAACTCCGCGAGGGTCGCTCCCAGCTTCTGGACCTCTTCGGCCTGCATCGCCGCATTCAGGAAGCCGACTTCCCAGCCCGACGGCGCCAGGTAGACGCCCTGTTCCAGCGCCGCCTCGTGCACGACGGCATAGCGCTGCATGCCCCGGCCGTCGACCGCCTCGACCCGGCGCGGAGCCTCGGGCTGCATCGCCAGCCAGAAGATCGATCCCGCCCGCACGAGCGTACATCCCGCCTTGGCAGCGGGTCCGGCAAGGGCGTCCGCGAGCGTGCGTCCGAGTTCCTCGAGGCGCTCGTGGACCTTCTGTTCCTGCAGGACCCGCAGCGCCGAGGCTCCCGCGCTCATGGCCACCGGATTGCCACTGAGCGTTCCCGCCTGATAGACATCCCCCAAGGGGGCCAGCCGCGTCATGATCTCGCGCCGGCCCCCGAACGCCCCCACGGGCATGCCCCCGCCGATGATCTTGCCGAAGGTCGCCAGATCGGGCACCACGCCGTAGAAGCCGGCCGCGCCGTCCATCCCGAGACGAAAACCAGAAATCACCTCGTCGAAGACCAGCAGCGCGCCGTGCTGGCGCGTAACATCCCGCAGAAAACGCAGGTACTCCGGCCGTTGCGGCAGGAGGCCCGCGTTGGCCGGTAACGGCTCGATCACCACGGCGGCGATGTCCGGGCCGCGTTCGGCGAAGAGGTCGGTTACGAGCTGTTCGTCATCGAGCGGCAGCACCACCGTGTCGGCGACCGCGCCCGGCGGCACGCCAGCCGAGCTGCTGACCCCGAAGGTGGCCAGCCCGCTGCCGCCGGACACCAGCAGAGCGTCGCTGTGGCCGTGGTAGCAGCCGCTGAACTTCACGATGAGGTTGCGCCCGGTGAAACCGCGCGCCAGCCGGACCGCCGACATCACCGCCTCGGTGCCGCTGCTCACGAAGCGCACCAGCTCGAGCCCCGGATAGGCCGCGATCACGCGCTCGGCCAGCTCGATCTCGGCCTCGCACGGCGCGCCGTACGTGGTGCCGCGCCGCACCGCGGCCTCGATCGCCGCCAGCACCCGCGGATGCCCGTGCCCCAGGATGAGCGGGCCCCAGGAGCCGCAGCAATCCAGGTAGCGATTGCCGTCGGCGTCCCACAGGTAGGCGCCGTCGGCGCGGGCGATGAACAAGGGATCGCCCGGTACGGCGCCGAACGCCCGCACGGGCGAATTCACGCCCGCCGGCATCAGTTCGCACGCCCGCCGATAGAGCGTCGAGGAGCGTTCGCGCGACAGCTTGGCTCGGCTCACAGCCAGCCGCCCTTGAGCACGTCGCGTCCGTGGTAGGTGATCAGGATGTCCGATCCCGCTCGGCGCATCGCATACAAGTTCTCCAGCACGATGCGTTGTTCATCGACCAGGCCGGTCGCCGCCGCCGCTTTGACCATGGAATACTCGCCGCTGACGTTATAACAGGCCACCGGCACGTCCACGATCTCCCGCACGCGCCGGATCACGTCGAGATAGGCCAACGCCGGCTTGACCATGACGATGTCCGCGCCTTCCTCCACGTCGAGCTTCACCTCGCGCAGCGCCTCGCGCACGTTGCGCGGATCCATCTGGTAGCTGCGGCGGTCGCCGAAGGCGGGCGCCGAGTCCGCCGCCTCGCGGAACGGTCCGTAGTAGGCCGAGGCGTACTTGGCGGCGTAGCTCATGATCGTCACGTCCTGCAGTCCCTGGCCGTCCAGCGCCACGCGCAAAGCCGCCACGCGGCCGTCCATCATGTCCGATGGCGCCACGATGTCGGCGCCCGCCATGGCGCACGCGCTGGCCATGCCCGCAAGCAGCGGCAGCGTAGCGTCGTTGTCGACCTCGCCGTCCTCGACGATCCCGCAGTGTCCGTGGTCGGTATAAGCGCACAAGCAGATATCGGCCGATACCAGCAGGTCGGCGCCGAAGGCCTTCTTCAGCGCCTTGATCGCGACCGGAACGGGTCCCTCCAGGTCGAGCGCGCCGTCGCCGGTGGCGTTCTTCGCGGCGGGCAGACCGAACAGGAGCACGTGGCGCACGCCGAGTTTCAGATCGGCCTCGACCGTGCGTACGAGATTGTCCGCGCTCTCGCGCACGATCCCGGGCATTGCCGCGATCTCCTCGCGCCGTTTCTTGCCCGGCACCACGAAGTGCGGCTGGCAGAACATGCTCGGGTGCAGGCGAGTCTCGGCGACCGCATCGCGCAGGGGGATGCTGCGGCGCAGGCGGCGCGGACGCTGCATGCCGGGCGCGGGGATCTCGATGCTGTCGTCGTCGAGGTCGTCATCGTCGAGGCGGTCGTCGTCGTCGAAATGGTCGTCATCGCGGCTCATGAGATCTCCTTCTCGGGTTCGTCGGTGCCAGCAAACAGGTCAGTACGGCGGCGGCAGCCGCGGCCGGGTGCGGCGCCAGGGCGGCCGCGCGGACCAACCCGCGGCCGGCGCGTTCGAGGACCGCTTGCAGGGCGATCCCGTGCTCAGTGACCGCGGCCAGGCAGCCCAGCGGCAGGTTGCAGCCGCCCGGCAGCGCGGCCAGCACGGCGCGCTCGGCCGCGACGCAAGCCGCGGTCGGCGCATCGTGCACAGCGGCCAGGGCCCGGGCGAGGTCGTTGGCCTGACCGGCCAGGTCGGCGGCTCGCACCTGGACCGCCAGGGCGCCCTGGGCCGGCGCCGGTAACATGACGTCAACCGGTAAAACGTGGCACACGAGCGGCGCGAGATCCAGGGTCAGACGCTCCAAACCAGCCTCCGCCAAGATAATCGCGTCGTAGGTCCACTCGCCGGGGTAGCGGCGGGCCAGCTTGTCCAGGCGCGTGGGTACGTTGCCCCTCAGGTCGCTTATTTGCGCGTCCGGCCGCAACGCCAGCGCCTGGCACCGCCGGCGCAAGGAGCCCGTCCCGATCGTCGCGCCGCGGCGTACGGGCAGCCCCGGGGCCGCGGGATCATACGCATCGGGCCGGACGACCAGCACATCGCGCACCGGTCCGCGCGCTGGTACCGCGGCCACGACCAGTCCGTCCGGCGAGCTGGTTGGTAGGTCTTTGTGGGAATGAACGGCGATATCGACCTCGCCGGCCAACAGCGCCGCTTCGAGTTCCCCGGTGAACACGCCGACGCCGCCCAACTCGGCCAGGCTGCGGTCCAGGATCCGGTCGCCGCGGGATTCCAGGCTGACGATCTCGGTCGTCAAACCCGCACGCTCGGCCAACAATCGTTGAACGTGACGGGCTTGCCAGAGTGCGAGCTCACTGCCGCGGGTGCCGATGCGCATCCAGCCCACCTTCCATCGCCGCTCGGACCATCGGGTTCCTCCCGGTTGCCGAAAGCTCCGTTAACAGTATTGCCAAACTCAAGTCCGCGCACTAGGATCCTTCCAGCAAGACGTCGCCTTGTCTTTCTCGGGAGAGGAGTTACCGTCATGCACCGGTTACCGACTTTTTTGGCCTTGATCTGCCTTGGCGGGATCCTGGCCTTGCCGACCGCGGCCGCCGAGGTCGACGGTCGCTGGGGAACCAACCTCGAGGCTGGTCTCTGGAAGTTGACCGAGGGTTATTGGGACCACTCTAACATCGACAACTTCACCGGCCTGTCGGTGCGCCGGGGCCTGTCGCCGAATTGGCTGGCCGAACTTTCCTATCGGTACGGCACCGTGCGACCGGGCGTCGATAATCCCACGCAGAACGCAGGCTGGACCACATCCAGTTTCACCAACCTCTATACCGAGCTGCACAATCCGGTGTTGTCGGTCCAGTATCTCTTCATGCCCAACAGCCGCGTCAGCCCGTTCATGAGCTTCGGCCTGGGCCTGACGGCCTGGCGGGTGCTGGCAACCGAAAAGGACGCGACGTTCTTCCCCCGGGGAACTACGGTCCAAGGATTCGATGCCGACGGCCTCGAATACAAGAGCCTCAAGCGCACCGATTTTACGCTGGCCTGCGAGTTGGGCGCGGAATGGTTCATGTCCGAGAGCTTCAGCCTGCGGTTCGGCGGCCGCTACCATATCTTGCCCGGCAACGAACTCGACAACGTGGGTTGGAGCAGTTGGGACCTGGCCGACAATCCGCACTACGTGGACGCCAACAAGGGTCTGGCGCAAGGCTATCTCGGCCTGACGTGGTGGTTCGGAGCGGGCAGAACCTGGGTTGAGCAGGAGTGGGTGGCGCCGCCGCCGTTGCGGCCCGCGCCGGAGCCCGAGCCACTACCCGAACCCGAACCCGAGCCGGAGCCCATCCCCGAGCCCGAGCCCGAACCCGAACCTGAACCCGAGCCTGAGCCGATACCCGAGCCGGAGCCCGAACCTGAGATCAAGGCTATCGCGACCGGGCTCGTCCTCGAGGACGTCACGTTCCGCAGCGGCAGCGCGCAATTGACGCCCGGATCCATCGCGACGCTCACGCGCATGGCGAATCTGCTCAAGCTGCACCCTGAAATCCGGGTGGAAGTGCGCGGGCATACCGACGCGACGGGGTCGGTCGAGATCAACCGGGAATTGTCGCAGCGGCGCGCCGTTGCGGTGCGCGACGTGCTGATCCAACTCGGCATCGCTCCGAGCCGGGTCACCGCGGTCGGCTATGGCCCGGATTATCCGATCGCGCCGAACGACACACCTGAGGGGCGGGCCAAGAACCGGCGGGTGGAGCTGCACCGGATCAACTAGTGCGCCGGCGCACCGACCAACTCAAGCTGCTTGCTGGCCCTGCCTCGGCGCAGGGCCAGCAGCGTTCTGGCGAGATGGAAGCGCAGCCGGGCCGGTGTGTCGAATCCGCCGACTGCAAGCCGCGGCAAGGCTAGGGCCGGAACGCGCCCGGCGACCAATCCCGACCTGATGGTGTAACCGCAGCGATAGCCGGCCATGGCCGCTGCCGCCAGGATGCGCGCATCGTGGTCGCCGTTGGGATAAGCCAGATGCTCGCAGGGCCGGCCGGTGAGGTCGCTCAGGAGCGCCCGCGAGTGCGCGAGCGAGTGCGCCAGCTCGGCGTCGGTCAGGCGCGTCAAGATGCGGTGGTCGTGACCGTGCGAGCCGAAATGGCACCAACGCTCGGCGGCCATCCAGCGGACCTCGTCCGCGGTGAGCGGCCGCAATCGCGGCAGATGCTCGGCAAGGACCGCACCGTATTCTTCCTGCAACCAGCCCAGAAGACCGGCGACTTGGGGGTGATCCTCGTTGCCGACGGCCTTGATCGCCGTGAGCAGACGCTGGATGGCGTCCCAGCGCGCGGCCTCGCCGCCAGCGCGAAATTCGAAGCGGCCGAAGCCCCGGTCGCTCAGGTCCAGGCTCCGCAGCCGCAGAGCCTGAATGGGGGTTACCACCACGTCGGTCCAGAACGGTTGCTGGCTGGTCAGGGGCCCGGTCGAGACGAAGAATAGCGCCGGGATGCGGCGCTCGGCCAAGAGCGGCGCGGCCAGCTCGGCGTTGTTGCGATAGCCGTCGTCGAACGTCACCAGGAAGCTGAATCGTTCGCGCGAGAGGCGCTCCGGCGCGAAGAGATCCTGCGGCGCAATGAAATCGCCCAGCTCGGCGCAGGCGTCGAGCTGGGCGGCGAAATCGCTCTCCGCGACCCGCAGCCAGTTCGGGAAGTCGTCGTCGCGGCGCAGATCGTGGTACATCAGGAGGACCACGACCGGCGCGCCGGCGGGATAGAGCCGCCGCAGTAACGAGGCCCGGCCGCACCAGTCTTTCAGCCGCTCCAGCGCCATCGGTGACCCACTTACCGCCAAACCGGCCGGGTTGATCGCGTCGAGGCGGTCGGATCAACCCACCAGCAGATGATGGTGTCGTTTCTTGCCGAGCTGCAGCCGGATGCGGCCCGCTTGCACGTCCGCCGCCGTGAGCGCACGTAGTTCCTCGGCCACGACCTCGCCGTTGAGCTTCACGCCGCCCTGCCGAACGAGCCGCCTCGCCTCGCCCTTGCTCTGACAGAGCGCGACTTCGACCAGAACGTCGACGAGCAGCAGATCGCCGCCAGCTAGCCGCGCGGCCGCCAGTTCGCTGCTGGGCACGGTCGACTCGTCGCCGCTACCGATGAACAACGCCGCGGCAGCCTTCGCCGCTTTTTCAGCCTCCTGCGGTCCGTGCACCAGGCTGGTCACGGCGCCGGCCAACTCGCGCTTGGCCTGGCGGACGTCTGCGCCTTCGAGCTTCTCCAGGGCCTCGATTTTCGCCGGTTCGAGCAGTGTGTACAGGCGCAAGAAGCGCGAGACGTCGCGATCGTCCACGTTCACCCAGTACTGGTAGAATTCATAAGGCGACGTGCGCTGTGGGCTGATCCACACCGCGCCAGCGGCGGTCTTGCCCATCTTTTCGCCCGCGGCGGTGGCAAGCAGCGGAAACGTCAGGCCGAACACTTCCTGCTGGTTGAGCCGGCGGCAGAGATCCACGCCGGAGCAGATGTTACCCCACTGATCGTTGCCGCCCATCTGCAGCTTGCAGCCGTGATCGCGGTTCAGGATGTAGAAGTCGTAGGCCTGCAGGATCATGTAGTTGAACTCGATGAACGAGAGGCCCACCTCCAGGCGCGCTTTGACCGAGTCGCGCGCAAGCATCTGGTTGACCGAGAAGTGCCGCCCGATGTCGCGCAGGAACTCGATGTAATTCTGGTCGCGCAGCCAGTCGGCGTTGTTCAGCAGCAGGCCGCAGTTAGCGGGACCGGCCGCAACCACCGGGCCGTGGTCGAGGTCCGCTAGGCCGGGCTCGCCGAAATCAACGAAGCGCGCGAGCTGAGCCCTGATGCCAGCCAGGTTGGTCTCGATCTGCTCGGCGGACAAGAGCTGGCGCAGCTCGGTCTTGCCGCTGGGATCGCCGACCAGAGCCGTGGCGCCGCCCGCGATGGCGATCGGCCGGTGCCCGTGCCGTTGCAGGTGCACCAGGCCGAGGATAGGCAGCAGCGAGCCTACGTGCAGGCTGTCGGCGGTGGGGTCGAAGCCGATGTACGCGGTGACGGTTTCGCGGGCGAGCAGGTCGCCGAGCCCCTCGGGATCGGTGCACTGCTGGTAGAAGCCGCGCCATTGCATCTCGGCGAGGAATGCCAGGGCGGGACGGCTGCGGTCGGACATGTCGGCTCCCGGTTTGCGGTTGTGCAGCCGGCGCAAGCGGCCGCCGGCCCGGACAAGAATAGGCGCGACCGGCTTCGCGGTCCAGTCCGGCAAATTCGCCCTGGCGGATTGTCGGGTCCGCCGCCAACATTCGGCGACCATGAACGACCGCGAAACACCCCGCTTCCCCGAGATTGATCTCGCGGCCGACCGGCGCGACGTATTTTGGCAGCCCCTCGCCGTACGGCAGCACCGCGAGATCCTGCGCCTTGCCTGGCCTACAATCTTGGCGATGTGGTCGCACAGTTTGATGTGGTTGGTGGACACCGCGCTGCTGGGCCACTACGCGAGCGTGGACCTCGCCGCGTCAGGCCTCGGCGGTCTGATCGCTTGGACGGCGTATTCGCTCTTCAACAACCTCAGCCGCATCAACGGCACCTTCGTCAGCCAGGCCCACGGCCGGGGCGACCACGCAGCCATCGGCGACTACACGTGGCAAGGCCTCTACGTCGCGGTGTTCGGCGGTCTGATCCTGCAAGTCGCCGGCTTCTACTCGCACCACGTGCTGGCACTGACCCGCAACCCGGCAGAGGTGGTCGACCACGCGTACGTCTACATCAAATGGCGCACGGCGAGCGCGGTCTTCACGCAGGTCAGCTTCTGCCTGATGGGGTTCTTCCAGGGGCGCCGCCAGGTCATGGTGCCGATGTGGTCGGGCTTGCTCGGCAATGCCGTCAACGCAGTCCTCGACCTCTGGCTGATCTACGGCTGGCATGGCGTCGCGTTGGGCGGAGTCACCTGGCTGGCGATGCCTGCCATGGGCGTCAAGGGTGCGGCGATCGCCACCAGCATCAGCACGGCGCTGTCGACGCTGTTCCTCGTGGCCTGGCTCCTCGGGCCGCGCCTACACCGGCGGCTCTACCGCATCCACCGGCCCCGGTGCCTGGACTGGCGCCAGCTCGCGCGCATCGTGCGCGTCGGCTCGCCCGCCGCCTGGGAGAACTTCGTAGACATGAGCGGGTTCACCCTCTTCAGCGTGATCGTGGGCACCCTCGGCACAGCCGCGCTAGCAGCCAACCAGATCACCATCCACCTGTTGAGCTTTGTCTTCATGCCAATGTGGGGCCTGACCACCGCCGGCGCGGTACTGACCGGCAACTGGATCGGCGCCGGGCAGCCCGACCAGGCCGCGGCCTACGCGCGCCAGGTCTACAAGCTCGGCCTCTATTACATGGCCGTCCTCGGCGGGCTATTTCTGGCGCTGCGCTACACGTTGTTCGCCGTCTTCACCGACGACCCCGCGGTGCTGGCGCTGGGCCCAGCCCTGGTCGTGGTGGCCGCGTTCTTCCAGCTGCCGGACGGGCTGCGCATGTTATCGGTCGGCGTGCTGCAGGGCGCGGGCGACACGCGCTACCCGATGGTGGTCAGCCTGGTCGCGTTGTGGCTGCTGTTCGTCCCCTTGACCTGGTTGCTGGTCATCCGGGCCGGGGCGACACCGGCCCAGGCTTGGTTGGGCGGCGCGGGTAGTTACAGTCTGGCAGCGCTGCTGTTGTTCCTGCGATTTCGCTCGGGGCGTTGGCAGGAGGCGAGGATCTTCGGGGCGGAGTCCGCCAGGAGCTGAGGCCTCGACCCCGGCAGCTCGGGCATGCCTTTCGCTCTCGCTGGGCCAACCGATTGGACCCCCCTCCCAGATCTGGTCTCGTCCCATGACCGTACCGGAATTCCGCCCCGGCCTGCCTGCCGCGCAGGTCGACCGTTCGCTGCGCCGCGCCGTCACTGTGCTCGACGCCGCCCGCCGCTGCGCCCTGCTCTGGTTTCACGACGCGCTAGCTCGCCGGCTCTACCACGACCTCGGCTATGCCTCGATGCAGCAGTACGCCGCCGTAGCGCTCGGCTTCTCCCGCAACCGCACCTGTCAGTTCTTGCGGCTGGCGCGCGACCTCGACCGCTTGCCGCCGCTCAAGGACGCCGTCGTTGCCGGCCGACTCGAGTGGACCAAAGCCCAGCAGGTCGCCCGCATCGCGACGCCAGAGACAGCGCCTGATTGGGTCGATGTCGCCGTCCGCAGCAGCCGGAGAGAGCTGAGCCGCGGGATCAAGGCCGCGAGGTTGGCGGCCAGGCGAGGGCAGCCAACCGAGCAGCCGGCATTGCCGCTCGGGGCCAGAGCGCCGGTGCCGCCACCGCCAGTGCGGGTCACGCTCAGCCTCTCGTTCGACAACCTCGACGCCGCCCGCCTGACGGCAATGATCGAGGCAGCTAAAAAGAGCCGCCGGATCCCGGCCGCGGCGTCGCGCGAAGAAACGATCCTCGCGGCGCTCGCCGCGTGGGTGACCGATGACAAGGCGACCGTGCGCCGGCGCAACGGCGGGACCGCCGCATCGTACCGCGTGGTAATCTACCGCTGCCGGGAGTGCGGAGCAGCCGAGGTCGTCACGAACAGCGGGCGGCGTGCCGTTGACGCCGCGAGTACGGAGGCGGCGTTGGAGAACGCCGTGATCCACGACGAGGGGACAAATCGCCACGCGATCCCACCGGGCCTGCGCCAAAAAGTATTCGCACGCGATGGGTATCGCTGCCAGGCGCCGGGCTGCGACAGGACGCTGTTTCTGGAAGTGCATCACAAGGTGCCGCGCGAGCGTGGCGGGACCAACCAGATCGACAACCTCACGACTTTGTGCAGCCGCTGCCATCGGTATGTCCACGGGCATCGACACCCCGCGGCAAACGTGCCGACACAGGTCGACGGAGGGCGAGAAACTTGCGCCGGCGCAACGCAGGCAACTGCAGTGTCGAGTGGCGTCCCATAAGCAACAAACGGGGACGGATTACGCGACGACCTCGCTCCGTTTCACAATCACGAGCGTGATATCGTCACCGGGCGGGCGGCCGGCGAGGTGTTTCTGGACCGAGCTGAGGATCGCCTCGCGGATACCCGGGGCGGAGCGCGCTCGCGCTTCGCGGACCACATCGGCCAGCCGTTGTTCGCCGAACATCGGATCGTCCGATTCGTCGTGATCGTCGTGGTCGTCGCGGTCGTCTGCGCCGGCAGGCGTCGGCGCTCCCGCTTCGGTGATACCGTCGGTATAGAGCACAAGCACGTCACCGGGTTCGAGCGCGACCGCGATCGGTTCGTAGATCTGGTCGGTGAACATGCCGAGCAGAAGGCCGCCGTTGCTCAGCCACTCGACGCCGCCGTCACGGCGAACCACGAGAGGAGGTTCATGCCCGGCATTGGCGCATACGAACGTACCCGCGCTGGTGTCCAGTTCGCCGTAGATGAACGTGGCGAACATGTGCGGGTCGGTCGACGTGGCGAGTAGGCGGTTAATGCGGGTGACGACGTCGCCCACAGAGATATGGTTGATGACCTGACCCTTGAGGCTCGCTTGCAGGTTGCTCATCAGTAGCGCCGCCGGCATACCCTTGCCCGAGACATCGCCGATCGCCAGACCTAGCAGGTCGCCGCCGGATTGGAGGAAGTCGAAATAGTCGCCGCCCACTTGCAAGCTGGGCAGGCTGACACCGGTGATCTCCCAGCCGGTGAGCTCGGGCGCCTGGCGGGGCAAGAGGCGTTCCTGGATTTGGCGGGCGGTCTGCATTTCCTGCTGGAGGCGTTCGCGCGCGAGCGCGTCCTCGCGACCCTGCTTTACGGCGACCGTCATGGCGTTGAAACTGTCCGCGAGGTCGCCGAATTCGTCCTCGTTCTCCAGGTCGATCACGGCGTCGAGTTCGCCGCCGGCCAAGCGCTGGGTACCGCGATGCAGCGCCTTCACGGCGCCGGTGATGCCCCCCGTGATGCGCAGACTGAAGATGAAGGCGGTCAGACCCGTCAACAATAGCAATACCGCGACCACACCGAGCGATACGAGCAGCGCAACATTGAACACGGCCTCGCGGCTGGCGAATTCGCGGCTGAGGTCCTCGAAGGAGGTTTCCAGGGTGAGCCAGAGGTGACCGCGGCTCAGGTTCCGATCGTTCAAACCGACGGTTTCGAGCATGGTCGTGCCGAAGAAGCGCGGGCGTTGGAGCCAGCCGCGAGCCGCGGACGGCTCGGAGCGATAGCGACCTTGCAGCGGTTCGGCCGCACCGTCTGGACCGGCGACTTCAACCACGCTGCCGCCGGAAAAGTCGCGCACCTGTGCGTCCGCGCGGATCACACGGACCAGGCGCGCGATGGCGCTGGCATCGAGCACGATCGCGTCGACCGTCGCCTGGCCGGGCCCCGGGTCGCGCCAGCGCGCAAGCCAGTGGCGCCCGGCAACCTGGATCCAGGCGGTCGTATCAGCCGTTGCGGTGATGGTAGCAAGGGCAACGGACTCGTCATCTTCGCCGAAGTCCAACTGAATGGTCCCCTCGCCTGCACGTACGGCGCCTTGCCGGTCCGCCGTAGGATCAGCGCGGGACGCCGGACCATCGCCGAGCCCGGCGGCGGGCGAACCGGCTTGGATACGGGCGGTGATCGGGCCGTTCGTTCCGAGTGCCGCGCTGGAGGTCCGGCGGGACTCGCGCAGAGCCGCAATCAGATCGGGCGCCCAGTCCGGTCCCTGGTCGGGCCGTCTCTCGTCCCAACGGACCGGCGGCGCGGTCAGCAGAGCCGGCTGCCGCCCCTCGTCAAACGTGAGCGCGCAATCCTGCAACATGTCCCGCGCGCGGTTGGCACGGCTGCCGCCGAGCGTGCCGTAGAGGAGCAGCAGACCGAACACGGTCAAGAGCATCAACGGGACCACGCCCACCAGCAGCCCCGCCACCAGCAACTTGGGTCGCAACCGCAAAAAATGCAGGCGCATGCCGATCAACAGCGTCTGAACGGTGGCGATCAGGAATACCTGCACGCCGGTGCGGCAGAACACCAGCACGCTGCCGGCCGGCCCCTCCGGACGCCCGAAGCCGGCCGTAAGCGTCGCGATCAGCAGCGGTCCGGCGATCAGGAACACGATCACCCGCCGCCGGCTGCTCAACAAGCTCAGCCCCGCCTGCCGCCTCACCATGAAGAGCAGACCGAGGATCAAGCCGAGGATCCGCAACCCCTCGACTCCGCTCAAGGTGCCGGCCCAGGCAACGGCCAGGACGACCAGCCACGCGCGCGGCCGCCGCGCGGTCAGAAAACGGAATCGCGCGGCCAGCAACCAGGCTGCCGTCCACGCGACCGCGACCAGCGCGGCGGGCCACCCCGCCAGCGCGGCCGCGCCTTCTTGCTGGCGCGAGACGAACAAGGCCGTCAGCGCCGCCGTTACCAGGGTCACGAGCGCGCTGGCGTCAAAGGTGCGCTCGGCGAGCCGCCCGCGGGAATCGGCCGGTCTGGTCATCGAATCCCGTGCTCCTCTTTGTAGCGCGGCCAGTCGGCCTTCAATGCTTCGAACGCCGCGAAATCCCGGCACAAGAGAAACGGATTGTAGCGTCGTTCGTGGCCGATCGTCGAGGAGATCATCTCGCCGGAGCCACCGTAGAAATCGTGGCCCGGAAAGACGCGAACATCGTCCGGCAGACTCAGCAAGCGCTGCAGCGATTCCCATTCGCGCGCCGCGCTCGAGCCCGGAAAACCGGCGCCCGTACCGCCGATCTTGCCGCAGAACAGGAGGTCGCCACTCAAGAGGACATCGCCGGTGCGGAAGCAGAAGTGGTCGGAAGCGTGGCCCGGCGTGTGCAGGGCGCGCAACGAAAGCCTGCCGACGCGGATCTCCTCATCGTCGCGCAGCACCTCGATGCCCGGCAGCAGGCTGTCGCGTCCGGCGTAGATCGCCGCGCCGGTCAAGCCGGACAGTTCCTCCGCGGAACCGTAATGGTCGCTGTGTCCGTGGGTGATCAGAATCGCCTCGATGCGCAGACCTCGGCGCGCGGCGAGGTCGCGCATCGCCAGCGCGCCGAAACCGCAATCGACCACGCACGCAATCGCGTCGGCGGGGTCCGCGAGCAGGTACTGCCAGTTGCGGTCGCCGCCCAGGTGGTACTGCAGCAGCGTGAGTTCATCGTTCGAATGGTCGAACAGACGCACGTCGGCACCTCGTCACTAGAGACCGTCCCAGAAACGCACCGAGAAGATGACCCAGATATCGCGGTCGGCGGCGGTGAAGACGCGGTCGTCCGTCTGAAACACCCAGCGATTCGCGGGCGAGGTCTGCACGCCCAAGCCGATGTCCAGCAGGCGCGGCCGGCTCGGATGGTCGCGCCCCCGCATCCAGCCGAACCGCAGATTCCAGCCCCAGTGCTGCTGCTCCACGACGTAACCGCGCACGAGCTGGCCCGTGCGCACGTCGACAAAGAGTCCGCCCCAGTACAGCGACCGGATGTGATAGCCGCCGCCCGCCTCCAAATAGAGCGAGTGGCGCTCGCCGACCGGCTGTCGGTACAGCGTGTTCAGCGTAAAACCGAAGACGTTGGTGCGGCCTTCCCCGAATTCGGTCTCGAAATCTGCCCGCATGTCGCCGAAGCCGGCGTGAAACCCCAACAGCGGTGCGACCCGATCGCTCAGACCGCGGCCGAACGCGATGCCGATCTGGCCCATCGGCGTGAAAAACGTGTTGAATGCGGTGACGTCGAGCCGCGCGCCGACCTCGATCAGCGCGAGCCAGTGGCCGCGCCAGGGTACCTGTCCGGCTGCGAGCAACTCGCGCGGCAGCCGAGCCGGCGGCGCCGGCACCTCCGGCCAGGCGCGGATCTGAGCCAAAGGATCCGTGTCGTCGAGTTCGGCGGAATCCGCGGCACCGAGCGGCCACGGTTCGCCGGCGAGCATCGCCGCTGCGCGGGCCTGTAGCTCGCGCCAGTAAGCCCCCGTGACATTGCGGATCACGACGCGCGCGCCCTGTTGCGAATCGTCGATCTCAAGGCGAGCCAGCACCGCGCCCCAGACGGCGCGCTCGAAGCGCACGCGCTGCAGGCCGTCGACTTCCAAGAACAGATCGAGACGCTCGAGCCAGCCGCGGTCGAGATATTCCGGCAGATCCGGGTGCAACAGCACCGCCTCGGCGGTGGGCGGCGGCGGCCACGACGCCGGCGCCGCCCCGGCAATGAGCAGGGCGGCGGCCAAGATCAAACCCAGGGGACACGGCGGCGAGGTCATAGAGGTCATGATACGACCGAAGCAAGCAGGGATCCAGTTTCAGATCCTGCGCACCGGGACGGTGCCGCGTCAGCGCTGCAGCAGGGCCTCCGCGCGCCGCCAGTCGTCCTCGGTCGTGATCTTCCAGTTGCTCTCTTCACCCATGACGACGGCAGGCGACAATCCCTGACTCGCTATCAACCCGCCGTCATCGGTGAAGCTGCGGTCCCCGGCGGCGGCCCAGGCGTGCGCGGCGTACAGCTCCCGCCAACGGCAGACCTGGGGCGTCTGGACCGCAACCAGCAGGCCGCGCTCGAGGTACGCCGCCACGGCGCGCTCACTGGCTTCGGTGTCGGCCGTGGCGAGTTGCACGACCGTGTCCGGCAGCGGCACCCCCGGCACCGCGGCTCCGTGGCGAGCGGCGGCCCGGGCCAGGCGCGCCAGCAGATGGCAGCTCGCAAAGGGGCGCGCGGCGTCGTGGATCGCCACCAGGTCGGCGGCCTCGGGCCGCTGATCGGCCGGCAGCTCGGCCAGATGCTGCAGGGCGTGCCAGGCCGACGCGGTCCGGTGGCAACCCGCGTCGGCCAGCGTGCACGGAACCGGCAAGGCCGCGTCGGCGACGGCCTGGGCGACCAGCGGCCGCCAGGCTGCGGGCACTACCAGGACCGCGTGCGCCACGCCCGGCGCCTGTGCCAACTCGCGCAGGCTGACCAGGCAAAGCATCTGCCCGCCGATCTCGCGGAACTGTTTGGGCGCGCTGCTATCGCCGCGCCGGGCGCGCAGCGACTGGCCGCCGGCCAGCACGGCGAGGTAGATCCGTGGTTGCAGAATCCGGGTCACTTGCTACCTCTCGCCGCCGTCGGCCTGCGCCTGCTCGGCCGCCGGGCTCAACGCCAGCGCGACGGCTTCTTCCACGCTCGCGGCCGCCTGCACCAGGATGCCCCGCGGGGGCCGCGGCCGCTCGCCGCCGCCCGGCGCCGAAGCACAGACCGCGCGGCGAAACCCGCGGCGCGACGCCTCGCGTAGGCGTTCCGGTTCGGCCGACGCGGAGCGCACCGCGCCGGTCAAGCCGACCTCGCCGAGCACCAGGGTTCCCGGCGGCAGCGGCCGCTCGCGTAGGCTCGACGCGATCGCCGTCAGAATCGCCAGGTCCGCGGCGGGGTCGTCGAGGCGGCCGCCGCCCGCCACTTTGACGAAGATGTCGCAACCGGCAAGGTCCAGACCAGCGCGCTTCTCGAGGATCGCGGCCAAAAGCGCCACGCGTTTGCTGTCGACCCCCTGGACCACGCGCTGCGGCGTGCCGTAACGCGACGGGGCGACGAGCGCCTGCACTTCCACCAGGAAGATCCGCGAACCGCCCTGCACGGCGCAGACCGCGGCGCCGGGCTCGCTACGCTCGGCGCCGCCCAGAAAGAGCGCCCCGGCGTCGTCGACCGGCACCAGGCCGTCGGCCCGCATCTCCAGGACGGCCAACTCGCCGGTCGTGCCGAAGCGGTTTTTGAACGCGCGCACCAGCCGCACCGAACCGCCGCCCGACCCCTCGAAATAGAGCACCGTGTCGACCATGTGTTCGAGGAGCTTGGGCCCGGCCAGGTCGCCGGTCTTGGTCACGTGCCCCACCAGGAACACCGGGCACCCGTGCCGGCGCGCCAGCTCGGCGAGCGCGGCGCCGCAGTGGCGGATCTGGTTCGGCGAACCGGCGTAGCTGTCGACGTGGTCGGCGTGCAGGGTCTGCACCGAGTCGGCGATCACCACGGTCGGCCGCGTGCCGGCAGCGCCCGCGCCGAGCGCCCCCTCGAGCGCGTCGAGCAGCAGCTCGAGGCGGACCTCGGCCAGGATTTCGAAACCGTCCTCGGCGTCGGGCCGGAAGCCCAGGCGTTCGGCTCGCAGGCGGATCTGCGCCGGCGACTCCTCGCCCGCGATGTAGAGCACCCGCACGCCGTGGCGGACCCAGCTCAGCGCGAGGCCGGTCAGCAGGGTCGATTTGCCGACCCCGGGCTCGCCGCCCAGCAGGACGACCGAACCCTCCACCAGGCCGCCGCCGAGGACGCGCGCGATCTCGGCCGGTTCGACCGCGAGGCGGCGAGCCCGGGCGGCGTCGATCTCGCGCAACGGAACCGGCCGCAAGGCAGCCTGGTCGGCCGCGCCGCGGCCTAACCCGCGCACGGCGCGGCCGCCGGCTCCCGCGCCGCGAAATTCCTTCAGCGTGCCGTAGGCGTTGCAGGCCGGACAGCGGCCATACCAGCGGATCTCGGCGTGGCCGCAGTCGCTGCAGACATAGCTCGTGGTTGGCTTGGCCATGGTGTCGTGGTCCGTTTCCGAGAGGTCGGCTGCATGTCGCCCTGGACTTGCAGGTTAGCGTCCGAACGGTAGCCGGTCAATGCGATCGCCTCAGACCGCCGCAGCGGCCGCGTAGGCGCCCAGGTAGCTCTGCCCCATCGCCGCGAGCGTGTAGGATTCGCGCTGCACCGCGGCGGCCTGCTTCCCCAACCGCCGCCGCAGATCGCTGTCCCGCCCAAGCCTGACCAGCGCCGCCGCGAGCGCCGGGACGTCGCCTGCCGGAACCAGCAGGCCGGTCTTCTCGTGGCGCAGCACTTCGGCCAGTCCTCCCACGTTGGAGGCCAGCACCGGCAGGCCCAGGGACATGGCCTCGAGCAGCGTGTACGGCAGCCCCTCGTGGTACGACGACATGATCAGCAGATCACTATGCGCCATGAGCGCGTAGACGTCGCGACGGAACCCCAGGAACGAAACCCGGTCCTGCAGTCCGAGCCGCCGCACCTGGTCGTCAAGGGCGGGCCGCAGGCTGCCCTCGCCGATCAGGTTCAGGTGCCAGGGCACGTCCGCCGGCACCTTGGCCAGGGCGTCCAGGGCAAGATCAATGCCCTTGACCGCGGTCAGCCGGCCGACCATCAACGCCTGCAGGCGGTCGCGCAACAGGCCGGTCGGCCGCACCGGGAAATCGTCGCACGCCAGCGGCGTGATTCCGTTCGGGATGGTGACCTGGACCAGACGCCGGTAGCGGTGGCCATGCCGCCGCTGAAGATCCGCGGTCACGAAGCAGACCACGGCCCGGCGGCGCCGGCAGGCCCAGACCTCCAGCGACCGGTAGAGGCGGTCCTTGCCGAAGGCCCGCGGGTTTCGCCAGGTGGGCTCACCCTGACCATGCACCGTCGCCGCCACGGCGAAACGGCCCGGCGCCAGCGCGGCGTTGACGGCCGCCTTGTAGCCGTGCACGTGCACGAGTTGGACATCGTGGCGCGCCAGCAGTTCGCCGAGACGGCGCGGGCCGGCGAGGTCCCAGGCCGAGCGGGTGGGCAGGACGTGCACGGGCAAGCCGTCCCGCCGGCAGCAGCTCGCGAGCTCGCGGTCGTGGAACAGGATCACGCGCGGCGAGCGGCCGCACTCGCGCAAGAACGCCCCGAGGCCCAGGATGTGCCGCTCGGCGCCGCCAAACAGCTCGCCGACCGCAACGATGGCGACCGGTCCGGAGGTCACGGTTGCGGCCAGCCCATCTCGGCGACGGCACGGGCCAAAAACGGCACGAACGCCGCGGCAGCCTCGGCGTTGCCCTCGCGGTTGGGGTGGCTGTCGCGTTCGTGCTTGGTCAGGTAGACCAGGTAGTCGGAAGTGCCGGCTTTGGTCAGCAGGTCGTAGAAGTCGAAGACGACGACATTGGGTTGATCATAGCCGGCGAGCCAGCCGCGTTCGCGGTCAGCCAGCCAGGTGTTGAATTCGCGGGCCAGTTTGCCGCTTTGATCGGCGCGACGGAACCAGCTCTGGATCGTCTCCTTCAGGCCCATCGGTTTATAGGGCGCCAAGGGCGGCGCGGTGATCGCGACGAACAACACCTCCGGTTGCGCGCGCAAGAGCGGCAGCAGCGACTGATAAGCCGCCTTGGCGTTGGCGACCGTCCGCTCGCAGTCGTCGGGGTCGCCGGGTTCGCGGCCGGCACTCGTGAAACCGTTGTTGGGATAGCAACTCTTGAAGCACACGATCCGGTTGGTCTGACTGTCCGGCAGCAGCGCGTCCTGGCGTTGTGTGCGCAGGACGCGGTCCATCTGCGTCGCGAACTTCCGCCGCCAGTGGCAGAGGTCGGTGTCCTCGCCGATGAGCGAGCCGTACGAGGCCTGGTGGACCCGATAGCCGGCCGCCGCCAGCAGGTCGCGCAAACCGCCGCCGTTGGGATGGCTGTCGTAGAGGCAGCGCTCGCCCGCATCGCGACCGCCGCCCGCCAGCGGCCCCGGCGCCGCCAGCAACGCGCCGCCGCAGGAATGATGGATGAACAGCAGGTTCACAGCCGCTCCTTCGCTGTCCGCGGCGAAGGCGCCGGCCGAGATCACGGCGATCGCCACTGCCGTCACGAGCCGCATCAGCTTCCACGAAGCGCCACGCACGGTCAACCTCCTCGGCGCGGGACCACTGTCAGCGAACCAGGGTCAGCTTGCGCAGGTGCCCGGTCGCGCCAACAGTCAATCGCACAAGATACACACCGCTCGCCGTTTCGCGATGGTCATCGTCGCGGCCATCCCAGGTCGCGTAGTGCCGGCCGGGGATCAGATCCTGCCGCAGCAGACGACGCACGCGGCGGCCGCGTAGATCGACGATGTCCAGCCGCACGGGACCGCCGCGGGCCAAATCGAACACGATCGTGGTTTGCGGGTTGAACGGGTTCGGCACGTTGCCGACCAGCCGCGTGACGGCCGGCGGCGGCACGGCCACGTCGCTGTCGACGTAGAACGCAAACGGAGCGTCCGCGCCGGCGGCGGGCAGCCGCATCGTGATCTCGGCGGTGTCGGTGACCTCCAGGTAGTAACTGACCGTCGTGCCGCCGGGCTGCCCGGGCAGCAGAGCCTGCCAGGTATCGCCGCCGGCCGCGGCCAGCGGCGCGTTTTGCCACGGTCCGCCACCGGCGCGCCAGACAACGAATATGCGCGCGGGATCCAGCGGCACGCGCCCGGTGATGTCTGCAGCGACGGTATACGGACCGATCGGGTCGTCGGTATCAGGCAGCGGCGTGTGAACGATGCTCGCGCCCCAGTACGTCACGGCGGCCAGCGCGTCGAGGATGCCCCAGCCGTAGTCGTTGTCCGGAGCCTGGGCCCGGTCGGCGGTCTCGCGCATCGCTTCGCGCACCTGTAGCGGATTCAACGAGGGTACGCGGCTGAGCACCAGCGCGGCCACGCCGGCCGCCAGGGGGCACGACAGGCTCGTGCCGCTGGCGGTGCCATACTCCGTATCGCTCTGCACCGAAACCACATGGTTGCCCACCCCGAGGGCCATCACGTCCGGTTTGATGCGGCCGTCGTAGGTCGGTCCCGGCGAGCTGAAACTGGCGTACTCGCCGCTGAGCGACACGGCGCCCACGGCGATTACGCTGTCGCCGTCGGCGGGAGCGATGATATGGCCGAACCCGTTGCGCGAATTGCCGGCCGAATTGACGACGACCAAGCCGCGCCCAACCGCCAGGTCGGCGGCGATCGTCGTGACCGCGGTGTTGCCGTCCAAATCGGCGAATTCGTACCAGTCGTAATAACCCAGGCTGCTCGAGACGACGTCCGCGCCCAACGACTCGATCCACTCCAGGCCCGCCACCCAGTTGTCCTCCTCGATGGGGACCTCCTGCGAGACGTCCTCGGTCTTGGCCAAGATGACGCTGGCGCCGAACGCCGGACCGATCAGCTCGCCCGGCTCGTAGCCCATGATCGCTGAAAGGGTGATCGTCCCGTGGTTGTGCTGGCTCGACGGATCTCCGGGCTCGTTCTCGACCACGTCGTCATCGTTGACGAAATCGTACCGCGCCAGGACATCGATGTCGCTCAGCGCCACATGCGTGGTCTTGAACCCGGTATCGAGCATCCCGATGATCACGCCCTGCCCATGGATCCCCAGGTCGTGCACGGCGGGTACGTTGATCTGCTCCGCATCCGGCAGACTGCCACCGTACTCGAGCGTCCAGACGCTGGCCTTCCCGGCGCGCGCGGCGTCCCGCGCGGCCAGTGACTGGGCGAGTTCCTCGGCTGCCACCTCCGGCTCGGGACGCCGGAATTTCGCCACCAGCTCGAGCTTGCGCACGAACGGCAACCCGGCGATGTCCCGAATCTGAGCGGCGGTGGCGTTGAAGCTGGCCGCGTTCAGCCACCGCGACTGGCGGCGCGGCGCCGCGCCGGTCGCTTGCACGGCCGCGAGGTAGGCCGCCGCCACCGGCAGATCCGCGGCGTCGGCCAGCGCCGCTCCTGCCGGCTTCATCTTGGCCCGCCGCGCCAGGGTGCGCGGCGGCAACGCGCTGGCGGCGCCAGCCACGGCCGCGTTCAACGCGTCGACCGCCAGGCCGCGGTCCGAGAAATAGACCCAGACAGCGTACGTCCCGTCCGCCTGGCGCACGGTTGCGGCCGGGTCTTGCAAGGCCTTCTCCAGCAAGGCACCGGTCTTGGCGATCGGGCTGTCTTGCGCCACGGCAGCGGTCGCCAACGCCAGCAGCAAGGGAAGCAGCAACAGTTTACGAGAATTCATGATCAACTCCACGGCTCCGAACCGGTGAACTCCGCTCCGCGTCGTATCATGATACCACAAATACGCCCGCCAGGTCCTGGTTGGCAACCGGCGCGCCGCGACCTACTTTTCGCTGATCGTTCTCACTCGCGTCGGAAGGCGGATCTTGACACTGACAGTGCTCCCTCCGGCTCGCCTCGGCCTGGCGCTCGGCAGCGGCGGCGCTCGCGGCCTCGCTCACTGCGGAGTCTTGCAAGCGTTCGCCGAAGCCGAGCTGCCGGTCGCCGCTGTGGCCGGCACTAGCATGGGCGCGATCGCCGGCGCGCTCTACGCGCGCGAACCGGACCCTACCGCGGTCTGGAGGCAACTCAGTACGTATATCGCCGACCGCGAGTTCGCCGACTACTGGTCCTCGTTCGTGCCCCATCGCAACGACCAGGAGCGCGACGACGCCCGCCCGTGGGACGGCCTGTTCGACATCATGCATCGCGGCCGCATCGCCGTGCGCGCGATGACCACGCGCGCGGCCGAGCAACGCGACAGGCTCGCGGCGCCCCTGACGCGGTTGTTCGGCAGCGGCACCGATATCGGCGAGCTGCGCCTGCCCTTCGCCGCGGTCGCGGTCGACCTGGTCAGCGGCGAGATGGTGGTGTTTCGCGACGGGCCCCTGCTGGAAGCGCTCTATGCCAGTTGCGCCATCCCCGCCGTCTTCCCTCCCGTGGAGCAGGGCGGCCGCATCATTGTCGACGGCGGCGGGCCGTTCCGGGTGCCGATCGAGGCCGTCCGCGAGTTGGGCGCCGACTTCGTGGTCGCCGTGGATATCCCCAGCTACCTCGAGCCGCGCCTGAAGACCGGTTTCGACCTCGGGATGCGCAGTAACAGCGTCGCCCGCGACCGCCTCAACGAACTCGTCTGCGCTTCGGCCGATTTCCTGATCCGCCCGCGGGTCGAGCGTTTCCACTGGGCCGATTTCAAGTCGGGCGAGGCCATCCGCGACCTCGGCTACGAGGCCGCCCGCGCCGCGATGCCCGCGTTACTGCGCCACTGGCGCCGGCATCGTTCGCCATTGCGGCGCGCCTGCCGCTATGCAGGCTCGCGCTGGCGGAGCGGCGCCAAACCCAGCCGTTGAAGCCCACTACGGATTTACCTTGCGGTCCCGCCGGCAGCGATTAACCTATCGCCCCCGGTCCCCCAGCGTCTGGGTCTGGTCTTACAGGAGGACAGCATGGACAAGCAGGCTCTGAGCGAATTCCGCGAGATCCTGGAGCGCGAGCGGCAGCGCTTGCTCAGGGACGTGCAGCGCAACGACAAGGCCATCCGCCACGCCGACGGCGAATCAGAAAGCGGCGCCGGCCGGGCGCACAGCAACCACCTCGCGGATCTGGGGAGCGACGAAGCCGAGTACGAAACCAAGCTGCTGCTCTCGGCCAGTCAGAAGGATTACCTGCGCGAGATCGACGAAGCCCTCCAGCGCATCGAAGACGGTACCTACGGCATCTGCGAATTGACCGGCGAGTCGATCGGTTTCGAGCGCCTCCGCGCTTTACCGACCGCGCGCCTGAGCGTCAAGGCGCAAGAGAAGCTGGAGAGCAACCAGGGCTGGTAGTCAGCAGCTCGCGGCGGCGCGAGTCAGCGCTGGTATCCGATGCGCGCGCCCAATCCCGTGGGCAGCCACTTGCTGGCGATGGTCAGCCCGGCCATGAGCTCTTTGTTCCGGGTCACGATGAACGTCACACCCGGCCGCAGCGGCCCCAGTCGCGCCAGGCCAGGATAGATATTGAGCCGCCAGCGGTATTGTTTCTCCTGCGTGTAAAGCAGTGACGTCAGCAGGCTGCCGTGGCGATCGTAGAACAGGCCGAAGGTGGTGGCCAGGTTCACGGTCTCGCTGACTCCGTCCACCTTGAGCAGGTCCTTGGCCACGAAACCACCGCCGGCGCTGACGTGGTGTCCGCTGCCGAGGTGGCGCGTCACGCCGAGTTCGCCGCCGTTGCCCCAGTGATAGAATAGATACCACGGCGTCTGCCGCCCCAGCCGCAGGCGCATCATGTAGTTCTGGCCGATGTTCTCGAGGGCGCCGCGGCGCGGGTCGTAGAACGACGGAAACGACCAATCCGTCAGATGCAGCCGCTGGCTGAAGAACCGGCAGGCCCAGTCCGAGTTGAACAGCAGGACACCGGCCACGTTGAAGATGTAGAAGTCGGCAACCGGATCGACCCGCCAGCCGACCTTGTCGTCCATCTCCACGGTCTCATTGAGCAGGTGGTAGACCGTGAGCGTGGTCAGCGCCCACGTGACTTCGTGCGCGAACCCGTGCCAGCGGTACCATTCCCGCATCATCCGGTAGCTCATGCCGCCGCCGATGAGGTGGTTCGTGTAGTTCGGCCAGTACTGCGCGTTACCGCTGTCGATGCTGATCGGGATGATCTCGCGCGAAAGGAACTTCCACCAGCCCAGGTTGTCGATCGACGCCACGGGATTGCGGAGATTTTTCCAGACGTTGCGCCAGCCGTTCGCGTAGTCGATATCGGCCAGCCGGTTCGAGCGGCTTTCCATCTGCAGAATACCGAAGCCGCCGTTGATGATCAGACGCCACGGGCTGATCAGACTGTCCGATCCGTCCCGGGGACCGCGGTAGAAGTAATACGGCGGTCGGTCGCCCGTGAACGGTGCGGCCGCCTGCGCCGCCGCATCCGGGACAGACCACGGCCCCCCAGCGGCGAGCACGGTTAGAAACAGCGATCCGAGCAGCAAAGAACGCATCGTGTCCTGCGGCGGCAATCGACAGAAGGGTGAACGAGCGCGCGGGCGATCTGTCGGGCAATCTGCCGTCAACGGGCGCCGGCTGTCAAAGAAATTTCCGCCCGGGCTAGAACTCCGTCAACAGGCGCACGCTGCCGCCGCCGAACCGTTCGAGACTGACCTCGTGGCTCAGCGATAGCTTCAGCGCCGTCGTGCCGCGCAGCCCCAGCGCCAGCGCCAGCTCGACCTTGTCGGCATAGCCGCGGCGGGCCGGCTGACCCGCGTAGCGCCAGTCATAGAAGGTCCCCAGGTAGCCGAACTCGACGATCCGGCGCGGCCGCCACGACCACTCGGCGAACAAGGCCGGCATGGTCTCTTGCCGCCGGTACGCGAACGCGCGCCAGCCCTCGGCGCCGGCGCGCCGCTGCAGGCGGTGCAACTCGCCGCGGAGCCGCCAGCGGTCGGTCACAGGGTACAAACCGCGCGCCGACCAGAGGCGGTACCAGCCGGCGTAGTCGTAGTCGTAGAGCCCGCCGGGAGCGAAATCCTCCCGGAAGACCTTGCGCTCGGCGTCCTCGGCCTGGAACCATGTCGCCTCGACCGCCGCCCGCGGCGCCGGCTCCCAGCGCCAGCGCACCGTCAGCTCACGGCTCGTCCGCGCGTGGGCCGTCAACTCCGGCGCGCGCTGCGAATCAGCGTAGCTGCGCGCGAAACCCCGGCCCCAGGTTCCTTCTGAAAAAAACGACCAGTCGGCGCGAGCGAAGCGCAGCAGCCAGTTCACCCCGGCGGGCGCGGTCAGGGTCCGGCCGCCGCGGCGATCCTTCTCGTCGTGCACCAGATCCGGCCGGACATAGAGCAACTGTGCGTAGCAGGTGCGGTCGGCGTTGGTCCACAGCGCGCCCAGCCGCAGGTCGATCTCCTCCTTGCGCTCGGCGGGGAAGGTCTGCACGACCACGGCCAGGCGGCGCCAGAGCTGCCACTCCAGGCCGAGCCAGAGCTCGAGACGGTCGAACGGCAAGTGGCGTTGCTGTTGCCACACGATGTCGTGGCGCAGGCGCAGGCCGTCGGCCAGCTCGGGATTGAGGCTCCACTGCGCCGAGACCAGCAGTTCGTCCGTGGCCGAACTGCCGAAGACCCCCCGGAAGCTGCCGGCGCCGAGACGCTCCCGCTCCCACACCGCCAGCCAGTCCGGATGCAAAGCGTAGTTCACCTCCGGGTGCACGTGCAGCAAGTAGGAGTCGAAGTCGGTGGTGAACGGCCACGCCGGAGGCTCGCCGGCCGAGGCGAGGGCAGGCAGCACGGGCGGCGCCGCCGCCGCGGCGAGAGCGAAGGCCAGCGCGGGAATCAGTCCACGACCAGGCCCAGCAGTTTGCCCGGCACGAACACGCATTTCTTGACCGTCTTGCCGTCGAGCCACTTCTGAACCTTCTCGCTGGCCAGCGCGGCCTGCCGCACGGCGGCTTCGTCGGCCGCGGCGGCGACCTCGATGCGATCGCGCACCTTGCCGTTGATCTGGACCACGTAGGTCACCGTGGCCTGCACCAGATAACGGGCGTCGGCCCGCGGCCAGGGTTCGTAGGCTAGACTCTCGCGATGGCCGAGCTTCGCCCAGAGTTCCTCCGCCAGATGCGGCGCATACGGCGCCAAGAGCAGCACGAACGGCTCGAGCACCGCCCGCGGCCGCACGGGCATCTGGTTCATCTCGTTCACGAACACCATCAATTGGCTGATGGCGGTGTTGAACAGCAATTTCTCCGTCCGGTCGGTCACCTCGTCGATGCACTGGTGCAGACAGCGCCACGCCTGCTCGGTGGGCTGGCTGTCGTCGACCTGCGGCGCCAGTTCGTCGGACTCGTCGCAGAACAGCCGCCACACCCGATCCAGGAAGCGGTGGATGCCTTCGATTCCCCGCGTGTTCCACGGCTTGTCGCGCTCGAGCGGCCCCAGGAACATCAGGAACATGCGCAGTGCGTCGGCGCCGTGCGCGGCGATCACGTCGTCGGGGTTGACCACGTTGCCGCGGCTCTTGCTCATCTTCTCGCCGTTCTCGCCCAGGATCATGCCCTGGTTGCGCAGGCACTGGAACGGCTCGGGCGTCGAGACCAGACCCAGATCGAAGAGCACCTTGTGCCAGAAGCGCGCGTACAAGAGATGCAGCACGGCATGCTCGGTGCCGCCCAGGTAGAGGTCGACCGGCAGCCAGTAACGCTCCTTCTGCGACCCCCAGGCCGCCTGCTCGTTGCGCGGGTCGACGAAGCGCAGGTAATACCAGCACGACCCCGCCCACTGCGGCATCGTGTTGCTTTCGCGCCGCGCCGGGCGTCCGGTGCGCGGATCGACGGTTTCGATCCAGTCGCTGATCGCCGCCAAGGGGCCCTCGCCGGTTCCGGCGGGTTTGTAGTGCTCCACCTCGGGCAGGGTCAGCGGCAGCTCGTCAGGTTCGAGCACGCGGACCGTGCCGTCGGCGAATTTCAGCAGCGGGAACGGCTCGCCCCAATAGCGCTGGCGGCTGAACAGCCAGTCGCGCAGCTTGTAATTGACCTTGCGCTCACCCAGGCCCTGCTCTTCGAGCCAGGCGATCATCCGCTCCTTGGCGGCCGCCACCTCCAGGCCGTCGAGGAAGCCGCTGTTGATCGCGGGGCCGTCGCCCAGGTAGGCCTTGCCGTCGAAATCGGCCGGCGGCTGCACCGTGCGCACGATCGGCAGGTCGAAGACCTCGGCGAACTCCCAGTCGCGCTCGTCCTGGCCCGGCACCGCCATGATGGCGCCGGTGCCGTAACCCATCATCACGTAGTCGGCCACCCAGATCGGAATCTCGCGGCCGGTCGCGGGGTTGCGGCAGAAGCTGCCGGTGAAGACGCCCGTCTTGTCCTTGGCCGTTTGCCGATCGCGGTCGCTCCGGCGGGCGGCCTGTTCGCAGTACGCCGTCACCGCCTCGCGCTGGGCCGGGGTCGCCAGTTCGGCCACCCAGGGATGCTCGGGACTGACGACCATGTACGTGGCGCCGAACATGGTGTCGGGCCGCGTCGTGAAGATGCGCAGCACGCGGTCCTGTCCGTTCACCGGGAACGCGACCTCCGCGCCCTCGCTGCGGCCGATCCAGTTGCGTTGCAGATCCTTGATCGACTCGGGCCAGTCGAGGCCGTCCAGGTCGGCGAGCAGGCGCTCGGCGTAGGCCGTGATCCGCAACATCCACTGCTTCATGGGCCGCCGGACGACCGGGTGGCCGCCGATCTCGCTCTTACCGTCGACCACTTCTTCGTTCGCGAGCACGGTCCCGAGCGCAGGGCACCAATTCACCGGCACCTCCGCCTCGTAGGCCAGCCCCTGCTTGTAGAGCAGCGTGAAGATCCACTGGGTCCAGCGGTAATACTGCGGATGGGTCGTCGCGATCTCGCGGTCCCAGTCGTAGCTGAAACCGAAGCGCATGAGTTGGCGCTTGAAGGTGGCGATGTTGCGCCGCGTGGTCTCGGCCGGGTGCGTGCCCGTCTTGACGGCGTAGTTCTCGGCCGGCAGCCCGAACGCGTCCCAGCCCATCGGGTGCAGCACGTTGAAACCGCGCATGCGCTTGTAGCGGGCCAAGATGTCGGTCGCAGTATAGCCTTCGGGATGGCCCACGTGCAGGCCCTGGCCCGAAGGATAGGGGAACATATCCAGGATGTAGTACTTGGGCTTGCCGCCGCCTTCCTCCGTGCGGAAGGTGCGGTGCGCGTCCCAATGTGCTTGCCAGCGAGGCTCGATGGTCTCGGGATCGTAGGCCATGGTCCGTCCTTGCCGAGGCGGTCGCGGCGCCGGCGCGGCGCCAGGCCGGTAAGATAGCGCCCCCGCGGAGAAACTAAAAGGCCTCGGCGAAACGCACGTACACGCCCTGGTCGCCGTCGCCGAAGCCGATGTCCAGCGCCAGGTTGACCCGTTGCTCGCCGCCGACGTTGAAGCGGAGCCCGCCGCCCGCCATCGGGCTGGTCTCGTCGAGCCGCAAGCGATCCACGGCGGCGGCGAGTTCTCCGCCCCCGACGAAGAGCACGGCGCCGAGGCGGCGCCAGAGTTGGGAGCGCAGCTCGACCTGGGCGCGCATTGCGTGACGGTCGCGATGGCGCTCCTCGAAGTAGCCGCGCAGGCCCAGGCGGTTGAGGCGGTAGAACGGCACCTCGCCTCCGTTCTGGAACGACCCCTGCACGCCGACCGCCAGCACGCTGGCGCCGCCGAGCGGCAGGTAGCGCGCCAAGCTCGCTTCGGTCGCCGTGAACTGGTAGCCGCCGCCCAGCGCGTCGATGAAGCGCGTCACCGCCAGGCGGTTGAACCAACCGCGCGTCGGGTACTGCACGGCGTCGCGGGTATCCCAGGCGACGACCGCTCCCGCGCCGCGCAGTTCGCCCCCGCCGGCGCCGGGTACCGCGCCGGCCTCGAGCATGCCGCCTGGCGCAAGCTCATGCAGGCGGGTACGGCTCGCTTCGAGGGCGCCGCCCGCGTACAACGATCCCAGGCAGCGCCGCGTCAGCTCGACCTGTAACGCCGCCGAGCGGTCCGTGAATCGCTCCTCGCTCGCGGCGGCGGTGCGGTCGCCGATGCCATAGAAGAGAGTGGGGAAATTGCGGTAGGCGAGCACGGCGAGCAGGTGCCAGCGGTCGCGGTCGAGCCAGGCGTCGGCGAGCAGGCTGAGCATGAGCTGCTGTTTGCTCGTCAGCAGGGCGACGGGCAAGACCGTCGAAGGCCGCGCGCCGCCGACTTGCCGTTGGTAGGCTGCGCTCGCGCCGAAAACAAAACCCGTTTCGGGCGCGTAACCCACAGCCGGCAGCACGAAGAGCCACCCGGCGCGCGGCGGCGCCGCCGCCTGCCAGTCCAGATCGTCCGCGAGATCCTCCTGCAACGCCCCGGCGGCCGCCGTTGACGCGGCGGCGGCAGCCACAGCGATCGTCAAGACGGCGGTCGCCGGCCAGCAGCGGCGGCGCATGGTTGGCGGGTTCACGATTGCGACTCCCCGGGGACTGTCCGAAACGATACCGTCAGAAGATCGACATCCTGAACATCGCCTTCGGATTGCGCCGCATCTGATCCAGCAAGCGATCGAGCGATTGGAGGGTGCTGTCGGCGCGATCGTAGAGGGTGGGGTCGGCCAGGAAGCGGCCGGCGGAGCCCTCGCCTCGCTCGAGCCCCGCGAGCAACGCGCGCGTCTGCACCGCCGCTTCCCGCAGTTCGCCCAGCGTAACCTCGAGGCTGGCCGCCGCTTGCCGCGTCGCGGTGAGGGTGCTGTCGAGTCGCCCGTCGCCGAGCGCGCCCTGCAACGTCGCCGTCAGCTCGGCCAGGTTGCCGATGAGCTGGCGCAGGGCCGGGCGGTTCTCGCCGAGCATCTGGTCGGCTTCGCCGAGCGCTCGCTCCGCCGCGTCGAGCGGCCCCAGCAGCCGGTCGCCCTCGCGCAGATCCGCCAACAGCAGCCGCACTTCGTCGCCCAAGGTCGTCAGGCCGTCCAGCGCCGTGTTGACCTTGTCGCCCAGCGCCAGCATGGAAGCGGCGTTGCGGCCCTGGAAGATGTGGCCGGGCTTGACCACTTCCCCGCGCCCCGGCTCGATCTCCACCAGGACTTCGCCGACGAGTCCCTTCATCACAAGGGTCACCTCGGCGTCGTCATGCAGCTCGACCCAGTCCTCCACCTCGACGTGGATGCGCACGGCCCCGGGCAGGAACTCGAAATCGCTCACCTGACCCACCCGGATCCCGCGCACCTGCACGCGGTCGCCCTTGCGCAAGCCCTCCACCGCCGGGATGTCCACCGCGTAGGGCACCATGTCCGTGCGCAAATTGATCCGCTTGAAGAACATCAGGCCGGCCACCAGGATCACGATCCCGACGACGACCATGAACCCTACCTGGATTTCGCGCGATAACTGCTTGTTCATGACCCACTCCGTGTTAGCGGCCGCCGCCCGGATCAGAAGACGCCCAGCGGTCCTTCGGCCCGGCCCTCGATGAACTGGCGGACGGCTCGATGCTCGGTCGTGCGCACGTCGTCGACCGTGCCGTGGAATATGATGTGCCCGTCGTTGAGCATGGCCATCCGGTCGGCCACCTTGTACGCGCTCTGCATGTCGTGGGTGACGACGATGCTGGTGACGTTCAGCTCGCGTTGCAGCTTGACGATCAGATCGTTGATCGCATCGCCCGTGATCGGATCGAGGCCCGTAGTCGGCTCGTCATAGAGGATGTACTGCGGTTCCATCACGATCGCACGCGCCAGCCCCGCCCGTTTCTTCATGCCGCCCGACAAGGCGCTCGGCAGCTTGTCCTCCGACCCGGCCAGGCCCACGAGCTCCAGACATTCACAGGCGCGCGCCCGGATGCGCGCCGGCGTCCAGTCGGTATGCTCCTGCAGGATCAGACCGACGTTCTCGGCGACGGTCATCGAATCGAAGAGCGCCGCTCCCTGGAAGAGCATGCCGAAGGACTTGCGCACCTGCATCAGCGCGGACCGCGACATCGTCGTGACCTGCCGTCCTTCGATCCAGATATCGCCGGCATCGGGCTCCAGCAGCCGCACGATGAGCTTGAGCAGCACGGACTTGCCCTGCCCGCTGCGGCCGATCACCACCAGCGTCTCGCCTTTGTGGATGGTCAGGTCGCACTCGTCGAGCACTGCTTTGGGCCCGAAGGACTTGCTGAGTCCCTGGACGGCGATGCCCGTGAAGGCCGCGGGGTCGCCCAGGTGCATGTCCACGGCCGGGAAGCGATGCGCGGCGACCATCGTTCAACCCCCGAAGATGATCTGCATGAAGATCGTGTTGAGGATATAATCGGCCACGAGCACGCTCAGGCACGTGCCGACCACCGCTTGCATCGTGGCGCGGCCGACGCCTTCGGCGCCGCCCTGGGTGTTGAAACCGTGGTAGATGCCGCTCATGGCGATGATGCCGCCGAAGAAGAAGGTCTTGCCGACGCCGGTGATCACGTCGCCGATTTCCCAGAACAACCGCATACCCTCGGTGAACGTCTGCACGGTCACTTCGAGAGTGATGATGGAGACGACCAGACCGCCCATGATCGCGATCAGGTCGGCGATGACGGTGATCACCGGCATCATCAGCACCGCCGCCACGAAGCGCGGCAGTCCCAGGTACTGGACGGGATCGATGGCCATGATCTCCATGGCATCGAGCTGTTCGGTCACCTTCATCGTGCCCAGCTCGGCGGCGTAGTTGGCCGACAGGCGGCTGCCGACGACCAGAGCCGCGAGCACAGGGCCCATCTCCAGGATCACGCTCTTGGCCACCACCGTGCCGAGGAAGATCATCGGCACGTACGCTTTCATCTGGTAGCCCGTCTGCACGGCGGTGATGGCGCCGGTGAACGCCGCGGTGGTCACCACCAACGGCAACGAGCCGACGACCATGATGTGCATCTGCTCGACGATCTCGCGCCGCCGTTTCCAGCAATGGTTCAGGTTGCAGAGGATGCCGCAAAACACGTGGAAACCGCGCCCGATGGCGGCGAGCGCGTTCAGGACCAGGCTGCCGATGAGCTGCAGAAAATACACTCCGAATCCCACCTGGCTGGCAGTCACCCTCGCTGACCTGATTGCACGTACTCGACCATACCGCGCAGCGTCTGGCGCGTGAAGTCTTCTTCGCGAGCGCGGATGTCCGCGGGCAGCTCGCAGCGCCGCGCGAACTCGGGATCGCTCGCCGCGAGCTGCGCGATGGCGAGTTCCGAAGCCGCCGCCGCGACTGCGGCGGGCGGCGCGGCGTCGAGCGCGCCGCGCACGATGTCCACCCACTGCACGAGCTGTTGCCGCGCCCGCGCCAACAGCTCCGGCGCGCGGCCGGCGAGCAGGCCGTGGTGCGCGAAAGCGAGCCGCGCCGGCGGCGGGTCGAGGGCGAGCAGGCGGTCCAGGCTCGCCACGGCGACCTCGAGGCGGAAGCGCGGCGGCGTGGCGGGCCGCAGGTACCAGCGGCCGCCGCCGAGGTCGAGGAAGGTGCCGGCGGCCTCGCCGATGAAGAGCGTGTCCGCGTGCAGGAAGCAGACGTGGTGCGGCGCGTGGCCGGGCGTCTCGATCACCGTGATGCCGGCGGACGCGAGTTCGTCCTCGTCCGCCAGCGCCGCTGCCGGTACCGGCCGCGGCTCGCCGTAGACCGCGGCCACCTCGCCGAGCACCTGGCGCGACCCCTCCCAGAGCCGGCCCGGCGCCGCCAGATGCTGCCGCCCGGCCGGGTGGCAGTAGACGCGGGCGCCGGGGTAGGCGTCCAGCAGCTCAGCGGCGCCGCCGCCGTGGTCGAGGTGGATGTGGGTGAGCAGGATGAAATCGAGCCGCTCAACACCGAGCGTGCGCAGCCGCTCGCGCAGGCGCGGCGCGCTCGCGGCCGGGCCGGGGTCGACGATGAACACGGGCCCGTCGCCGCGGCTCAGCCAGCAGGAGATGAACCGCCGGTAACCCGTCAGCGCCGGCTGGTCGAGATCGATCAGTTCGAGGTTGTCGGGCATGGATCCTCCGCGCAGAGCGCCGTCCGGAGATGGCCGGCACAAGATACGCGCCGCGCGGCGCAGGCCCAAGGGGCAAGTGAGCAGCGGGGCCGTGGGAGGTGGCCGCGGCGGTGGGCGAACGCTCCCCCGCGTTGACGCAGGGCGGGCGTTCGTGGTACGCTGCTGGCGGGTGGTTGGTTGTATGCGAAGGGGGATCTCCAGGACAATCGAGGCGTGGGCGCAGCCGTGAGGCGCGGCGGGGCGGCGGATTGAGTGGCGCGAGGCCTTTCGCCCGGATACGAAGATCGTGGTATCCCGGCGCCCCGATCGTTAATGGCCAGGATGCGGCCGGGGGCGACGGATGACGGCGGGATAGGAAGACCGGGTTAATCGGCTGGTAACGGGATAGCGAGGGCTCGATAGTTGAGCGTTATGTGGACATGCGGTGATGTGATCAATGGGTAAGAGAAAGCGCTCGATAGGATCCTTCCGCCGGGAGCTGGTCCTGAAATCCCGCGAGGCGGCGCTCACTGCGATTCGCGTCTTCAACGATCCCCAAGTCTCGTTCAAATCGGAGACGTTCATCGTTCTGATGATGGTCGCGTGGACGTACCTCCTCCACGCCTACTACCGCGGCAAGAGAATCGAGTATCGGTACTTCACACAGGGACCGAAGCGTCGCACCTTCGACCGTACCAAGCACGGGGCGTTCAAGCATTGGGAGCTCGAGCGGTGCCTGAATAACGATCAGTCTCCCATCGACCGCGATGCGGCGAACAACCTTCGCTTCCTGATCGGACTCCGACACGAGATTGAGCATCAGATGACTCGATCACTCGACGCCTACCTGAGCGGTCGCTATCAGGCGTGCGCATTGAACTACAACGAGTACCTGAAGAAGCTCTTCGGACAGCGCCTTGGCATTGACCAGCAACTCGCCTACTCGATCCAGTTCATGGAGCTCAGCGAGGAGCAGGTTGCCGGGCCGAGACCAGAGGTGTCGATTCCCGAGCGTCTCCGCGCATACGTTGCCGAATTCGATGGAGCCCTCACGCACGACGAATACAACAGCCCCAAGTACGCCTATCGGCTGTTGTTCAAGCGCAAGCTGGTCAATCGACCAGGGCAGGCTGATCGAGTGGTGGAATTCATCGATCCGACGTCCGACCTCGCGAAGGCCATCGAAAAGGAATACTGGGTCAAGAAAGAGGTCGAGCGCCCGAAGTTCCGGCCAACCGATGTCGTGAGGGCCGTTCGGGAAGCTGGCTTTCCCAAGTTCAGGGTGACGCCGGAGCATTCGTCAATGTGGAGGTCCGAGGATGCAAAGAACCCTGCCAAGGGCTACGGCGTTGACGTACAGCGGGCTTGGTACTGGTACCAGTCATGGGTGGACAGGTGCCTGGAGCTTTGCGCGCAGGCTGGAGATCGATATCGTTGATCGGCCGCATAACACCAGCATGCAGCGGACGGCGCTGCGCGCCGCCGCTGATGCTGAGCGTTGATAGGCCGACATACGCATGGAGCCAAGCGACGCCTTGAACGAACAACAAGCACATGAATCTCGAACGCAGAAGGTCGTTCGGCTTGTCGATTATCTGCTACGGCTGGCGACCCTGCGCACAAAGCTGATCCGCGACATTGCCGAATACCAGAAAGTGCTTTGGGTATCGGATGTTCCGCATGAGCGAGGATGCTTCACGCAGGCATGGGGACGTGATGAGGAACATGAACCGGACGAATGGCTGGAAGTGCAAAACAGGCGAGAGCCGGAATTGCCAGCCGTCCCCCTCCCTGCAAGAGATTGGGTGAACCTGTCGGAGCTCCGCAACAAGAGCGACCTGCCCGAACTCCTTCCGCAAGTCACGCGGCAAATCCAGAATCCCGATTGGCGCGAGGGATCGGACCAGCCGGAAACCATCCCCCACAGCGAACGCCTTGAGGATCATCCAGAGATTCAACGGGCCTGGGAAAGTTATGTCGAAGACAAGTGGTTGCCGTGGACGGAAGAACACAGTGCGTGGGAGACGGTCCACAAGGTCTATTCCGCGCTATTTGCTATCCACCAAGAACAACTCCGGCTTGGCGAGGAGTACGAGCTCGTTCTTTGTCTGGGACTGCTGACATGGCAGACACCCACCGGGCAGCGCGCCCGACGTCATTTGGTGGTCGCCGACGCCATCCTGGAGTTTGAGGCCCGCCTGGGCAAATTCACCGTCCGACCCCATACCGAAGGGGCCAAGGTGCGGCCCGAACTCGACATGCTGGACATCGAGGAGCAACCGGCGCGCGCGGAAGAAACCGCGAAGACTTCACTGGCCGCAGCCGAAGACGATCCATGGGAGAAGGGATGCGTTGAAGGTGTGCTTCAGGCTTTGGTGCATTCGATCAACTCACAAGGCGACTATGACGGTTCGCTGGAAGCGAAAACCATCCGTGCTTCGGCAAAACCCATCGTGGAGTACGCCCCCGCCCTGATCCTGCGAAAGCGATCCGCTAAAGGTCTTACTGAAACCTTGAAACGGATCAAGGAACGGATCGAAAACGGCGAAGCCATCCCCGGCGAATTCGCGGACCTTGCGGAAATCCGCCTGGAAGATGGTCGCGAGCAGCCTGATGGGCCGGAAGAGGTAAGCGCAGCATTCGATGGCGAGGTCTTCTTCCCCAAGCCATCGAACGATGAGCAGCGTCGCATTGTGGATAAGATTCGTGCGGCAAGCGGCGTGCTGGTCCAAGGGCCGCCCGGCACTGGGAAATCCCACACCATCGCCAATCTGATTTGTCATCTGCTCGCCACGGGACAACGCACACTCATCACGGCGAAAACGCCACGCGCGCTTCAGGTTCTTGAAGGCCTTGTGCCCCATGAGTTGCGTCCCCTCTGCATCAATCTGCTTGGCAGCGGACTTGAAGAACGCCGCTCGCTCGAATCCAGTGTTGGCGGCATACTCCGCAAGAATGAGGAGTGGAACGAAAACCGCGCCACGCGGGAACGCTCGGAACTTGAAGAGAGCTTGCGGAAGCACCGCGAGGAGAAGGCCAAGGTCACCCGGCGGCTCCGCGACATCCGGGAGTCCGAAACGCATACCCAGTCCATCGCGGAAGGAGCGTATCGAGGGACGGCGGCCAGAATCGCCGAAGCCGTGAACCAGGGTCGAGGCGCCTACGAATGGTTCACGGATTCCGTTTCTTTGGACAAGACTTGTCAGATCGACGTAAGCTATTTGCGAAGCGTCCTTGTCGCTCTGCGCCAATTCACACCGGAGAAACGCCGGGAACTGGGCCTTGCATGGCCCGAAGCGTTGCCGTCTTCTGAACGCTTTGCCAATCTCGTGAAGAATGAGGTAAGCGCGACTGAAGAAGCGCAAAGCGCGGCGCATGGGGCCGATGAACGGCTGACCGATCTGTTGGCCAGAAACAATCCTCCAGCCATCGAAGCGGTCCGTGACGCTTTCTCAAAGGTTCGGGACACTGGCGGGAGACTCCGTGCAACGCCGCATTCATGGATGAACGATGCCTTGTGCGAGGTTCTGGGCGGCAACTCGTTCCTGTGGCATGAACTCCTGCGTGTCACGCGCGATGTGATTGCGTCAATTGAAGAACTCGTTGCGACCGCCGACGAAACCCGTATCGAATCCCCGGATACTATCGATATCAGATCGCTGCATGACGACGCCCGCAAATTGAAAGAGCACCTGGAGAATGGCGGGGAACTGGGCTGGGGCATCTTTCGGCCCAAGCCAGTAAAAGAGCGGCTCTACGTCATAAAAGCTGTGAAGATAGGCGGGCACCCATGCTCCACAGTCGAACATTTCTCAACGCTCGCTGATGTGCTGTATGTCCGCATTGAATGCGAGAAGGCATGGGGTTTCTGGAAAGGGCGAAGCGAACAAGTCGAAGGACCGTACACTCTTCAACTAACATCCCTCAAGTCGCTGCACGAAGCGCTCGAACGTGCCTTAGCGCTCGAAGAACTCATTGCCCAATGCCGTGAAGTGCTAAAGCAATGTCCAGGCATAGGCGAGCCCGTATGGGCCGACGAATCCCAGATTGAAAGGGTCGTCTCATCGTGTCGCCTTGCACTGGCCCGCATCCACAAGCGGCTTGCCATCGAGGAAATCCAAAGTGTTGAGGCTCCGATTTCCCTCATGGGCGCCGCGGGCAGCGCACATCCGGTGACAAATGAATTGCTGGCCGCCATTCGCAACCGCGATGTGGACACGTTCGCATCGTGCGTGAATACGATCCAGGATATGGAGAAACAGCGTCAGCACCTGCAGAAGGTGGACGAATACCTCTCAAAATTGGGTCGTTTCCTCCCGCACTTCACGAAGTCCATGGAACAGACCTGCAACGAACCATATTGGCAGGAACGAGTCCAGCGCATTGGTGATGCCTGGCGTTGGGCGCAGGCGCGGTACTGGATCGAGGAATACATTCGACAGGAAGACGTTCCGGCGCTGGCCAAACGCGCCAAGCAGATCGAGGACGAGATAAACAGCATTATTGCGAAGCTTGCCGCGCTTCACGCCTGGTCATTCTGTTTTTCGCGGCTCAAGGAAGACCATCGACGCCACATGGAAGCCTGGCAACAGTCCATGCGGCGGCTTGGCAAGGGGACGGGGAAGCACGCGCCACGCCACCGACGCGAGGCTCAAGGGCATCTGAATGAATGCCGCGAGGCGGTTCCGGCGTGGGTAATGCCGCTACACCGCGTCTGGGACACGGTGTATCCCGCGCCCGGCATGTTCGACTTGATTATCGTTGACGAGGCTTCGCAATGCGGCGTCGAAGCGCTTCCGTTGTTCTATCTCGGCAAGAAGATATTGATCGTTGGCGACGACAAGCAAATCAGCCCGGATGCTGTAGGTTTGCCTCGCGATGCCGTGCATCGCCTGATGGAAGAATTCCTTCACGATTTCCAGTACAAGTCATCGTTCGATATTGAGAGTAGCCTGTTCGATCACGGGAAACTTCGGTACGGAACCAGGCGGATCACGCTACGTGAACACTTCCGCTGCATGCCGGAGATCATCCGTTTCAGCAACGACCTTTGCTATTCGGATACGCCATTGATTCCCTTGAGGCAGTATGGCCCGAACCGGTTGCCGCCGCTGGAGCATATTTTTGTGAACGGCGGGTATCGCGAAGGTGCGAACAACAGGACGATCAACCGCCCAGAGGCCGGAGCCATCGTCGAGAGGATCTCAGAGCTCTGCGGCGACCGCCGTTACGATGGCAAGACGATGGGTGTGGTGGTACTTCAAGGGGAAGCGCAAGCTGGTTTGATCGAGAATCAATTGCTGGAGCGTTTGGGCGCCGAGGAGATGGGGCGCCGCCGCCTGGTCTGCGGCAATCCCTACAGTTTCCAGGGCGACGAACGCGACATCATGTTCTTGTCGCTCGTCGCGGCGAGCAATGAGAGAATCGGGCCTCTCACAAAGGCGGCGGACGAGCGGCGTTTCAATGTCGCGGCCAGTCGCGCCCGTGACATGATGATGCTTTTCCATTCTGTCACCTGTGACGACCTTAGCGCCTCGTGTCTTCGGCGCCAGTTGCTCCACTTCTTCGAGAACACGAAGCCTCAACAAATTTCCGGAATCGGGCGGGACGAACTCGACCGGCGGGCGGCGCAGGACAACCGGCGCGTTGTGAATCCTCCGGCGCCATTTGAAAGTTGGTTCGAGGTCGACGTTGCCTTGGAACTTCTTCGCAGGGATTTCACCGTGCTTGCCCAGCATGAAGTCGCGGGCAAGCGGATTGATCTCGTAGTTGAAGGCGGCCAAGCGCGGCTCGCGGTCGAATGCGATGGCGATAACTGGCATGGCGCTGACCGCTATGAAGACGACATGCAACGTCAACGACAATTGGAGCGCTGCGGTTGGGAATTCTACCGCGTGAGAGAATCGGCCTTCTATGCCAACAAAGAGAACGCACTTGCGGGGCTTTGGGGAGTGCTGGAGGAACGGGGCATCTTCCCGAACTCACAACGTACAGACCCATCCGGGGAAGTTGGCTTGGAAGGAGAGGAGTGGCGAGCATCCGACATCGAGGATACAGCCGATGAGGATGGCGTGGAGGATGAAAAGTACCCGTCGGACTATTCAGAAAGTGACTTCACACAATCAGGCCGTCGAGCAGAGGAGATAGCCACAGCGGAGATACAGGATGCCATTCTTCACGCCTTATCGAAGTGCCCAAATCACTCCTGTACTCTGCATTCTCTTACCGCCCGCGTGCTCAAAGAAGTCGGCGTGTTGACCCGTGGAAAGCCTCGCGAGGCATTTGAAAAGCGAACCATGCGGTGTGTCAGCAATCTTGAAAAGAGTGGCCGCGTCGAGACCTACAAGGCAAAGAATCGGAGGTTGAGACTTGTCCCTCAAGGAACGGCCTAACAACAGCATGCAGCCGACGGGCTGGCGCCCGCGGCTGATGCCCGGCGTTGGGCGCCAGATCTGTTAGACTGAGTCCCAGGCGACTCACATTGGCGAAGTGCTGGACTGTCGATCTGGAGTAGCCCTAGCGTGGCCATAGCAACTGCGGAGTCCCGTGAAGAGAAGAACATTCTTGCGTAGCACTGCCACGCTGGCCGCTGGCGCGCTGTTGGTTCCCGATGCCGTCCTGGCCGGAGGGTGCACGCAGAACATCCGAAAGGCCCCCGTGAGCACCGATCTGTGGCGCATGAGTGCCACGGAACTGGGCGCGCTCGTCGCCGGGAAGAAGGTGTCAGTGCGCGAAGTGGTGGAGGCACACGTACGGCGCATTGAAGCGGTGAATCCGAGCGTCAATGCGATCACCATGTTGCTGGAAGACTCGCTTGCGGATGCCGACGCGAAAGATGCGTTGCTGGCGAAACGCATGGGCACGGGCCCGCTCTTCGGCGTACCGTTTTCGGTGAAGGTAAACATCGATGTCAAGGGGTCCGCCACGACGGAAGGGGTCCGGGGTCTTCGGGAGAGCACGGTTGACGCGGATTCTCCGCAAGTGGCCATGCTGCGGCGGGCGGGGGCGATTCCGATCGCGCGTACCAACATGCCGGACTTCGGCTTGCGCTACCACACGGACAATGACCTCTACGGCGCAACCATCAATCCATGGAACAGGACCGTGACGCCGGGCGGATCGAGTGGTGGCGACGCGGTGGCGGTGGCGACGGGGATGGTTCCGCTGGGGTTGGGGAATGATTTCGGAGGGTCGATCCGGTATCCGGCGCAGTGCTGCGGCATCTGTGGGCTTCGGTCGAGCCGTGGACGAATCGCGTTCTCGACGAGAGCAACATCGCAGGGGAGCATGTCGCACTCACTGAGATCCATGGCTGTACAGGGCCCATTGGCAAGACGCGTCGACGACCTGCGCGTTGCGCTGCGACTCATGAGCGCGTTCGACCCGCGCGATCCGAACTGGATTCCGGCGCCTATAGACAGCAACCTGGTTAAGCCGTTTCGGATCGCGCTGATTGCCGATCCGGCCGGACTGGGGGTGGATGATTCGGTCCGGACAGGGGTCAGGAGGGCGGCGGCGATTTTGGAGAGGCATGGCGGGATCATCGAAGAGATCGACTCGTCGTCACTCCAGGAGTCGGCGTATCTGTGGCTCGAGATGATCGCGACGGACATTCGACTCCTGTTCCTCACGGGCATCAACGAACTCGCTTCGGCAGCGGCCCGGACATTCGTGTCGGGGTTGATTCGCCTGAGCGGCGATGGGAGCCTCGACCGTTATGTCCATAGTCTGGCGCGAATCAACGGCATCGCGCAGTCGTGGGGAGAGTCCTTCCAGAAATATGACGCCATCCTCGGACCTGTGTCGTCGCGAAACCCCTTCCCGGTGGGGTTCGACGTTGCCGGCCCTGATTCCACGCGGGCTGTCCTGGAAACGCAGGTGCTCACAGTAACCGTGAACCTCCTCGGCCTTCCCTCGGTCGCGGTCCCGGTGGGCGTATCCCAAGGAATCCCGCAGGCGGTCCAGATTATCGGCCCGATGTTCAAGGAAATGCGAATCCTCGATCTGGCCGGCCTGATCGAAAAAGAGGTCGGCGTGTTCACCCCCATCGACCCGAGGACGGATGGGCACTAAACTAGTCGATGGCCGCCCGGTAACAGCGCACGTCACAACGCGCCGCCGCTGAACCGGAGCGTTCGGCAGAGCAGAAACGACACTGATGGACTCGTTCGACCTCTCGACGCTCGACGGCACAATCAAAGCGGCTAGGGCAGCAGCCAAGCGTTATCGTGAACTCACCGGCAAGCCCCTAGGGATCACTGGCGAAGTCGGCGAGTTGCTGGCGGCGCGGCTGCTCGGCCTCGAACTCGCCGTTGCGCGGCAGGCGGGGTACGACGCCATCGGTTCGGACGGCCGCCGTGTCCAGATCAAGTCGCGTTGTATCCTTCCGAACGCGAAGCCGGGTCAACGTCTCGGGTCCATTCGGCTCGACCACGAATGGGATTCGGTCGCCCTCATTCTCATGGACCAAGACTTCGAGCCACTCGCGGTATACGAAGCAAGCCGGAGGGCGATTGAGCAGGAACTGCGACGCCCAGGGTCGCGGTCACGGAACGAGCGCGGGGCGCTTAGCGTGAGTAAGTTCAAGACGATTGGACAGTTGCTGTGGACTTGCGATGCGCGACCCGCCGTTCAAGGCGATGCGAAAGGACGACCGCGCCGCGCCCGCCGCTGATCGGCAGATCGTTGAGCATCACCGATGGAGGTTCGCGTCGTGCAGCTCCGACATTTCGAACGCCTCCACTTCTTCACCGGCAAGCTGCTCACCGCGGAGGATCTCCAACGCGAGCAGGACTACCATCGCGACCAAGCCCGCCTGCACAACCGCTTCCTCCATGGCTGGGGAGTCGTCAACGGCTTGCAGGTGTCGCTCGACCAGGGCGCTGTAGTCGTATCCCCTGGCCTGGCGCTCGACTGCGCGGGGAACGAGTTGATCCTGCCCTGCGAGGAACGGATTCCGCTGTCCGGCCTCACGGGCCGGAAGTACGTGTCGGTTGGGTACGCGGAGACCCCCATCGGGCAAGTCCCGTCATCGAGCGGCCAGGTCGAACCTTCGCACTTCCAGGATCGTGCAGTCGTAGACCTCTCTTGCAGTGATCCGCTAGTGTCCTGAATCGGAAATACGTTGCCTTTTCGGCGATTCATCCCGGCGCCCGGCAAGGCGCGACGACGAGAGCGTAGCCCAACTACGCCGAGGAGGAGCAACGCGGGCGGGCGTCGGAAGGGCCGGCGAAAAGGCAACGTATTTCCGATTCAGGACACTAGCAGGGCACAGTAAGCAGCACATCGGTAGGCCGGGCTGCGGGTCGAACCACGCGCTTTGCCTTGCCATCATCAGCCAGCGCGGCGCGCGCTGGAGAGTCACCAAGGTCAGGTGCGGTGCACTGTGTCGCTGGTGGTGTCGTCTTCGTCTCGTTCACGACGCCACTTCCCCGACTGGCAGGTCGCGATAGACCTCGCCCGCGCCGCCGCGATCTGGACGGTGCGCAGCTCATGCTGGATCGCGCCGCGCCCGTCTCCCTCGTGATCTACGACCTCGCCGGCCGCGCGGTCGCGCGGTTGGTCGACGGCGAGTTGGCCGCCGGCCGGCACCTCGTCACCTGGCAGCCGCGCGCGTTGCCGTCGGGGACGTACATCAACCGGAAGTGGCCCCGGGCAAGACCCGGGGCCACTGATTTAGAAGCTCAGTGCTTGACGAGCCGTTCCCTATCACCTCACCAGCGAGACCTTCCTCGCCTGCACCCCCCACGGCGTCACCAGGCGGCACAGGTACACACCCGAAGGCAGCGAGCGGCCGCCGTCGTCGCTGCCGGTCCAGATCGCCGTGTGGGGGCCGGCAGCGAACGGGCCGTCGATTAGCCGTCGGATCTCCCGCCCGCGCGAATCGTGGATGGCCATCTGGATGTGGCCGGGCGCCGGCAACGTGAAGCTCATGGTCGTGCGGGGATTGAAGGGGTTCGGCGCCACGGACAGGCGGAGGGCGACGCCGGCGTCAGGCACATCGGTGGGCGTCACGCTGCGGTACACCCCGGCGGTGGCCGTGGCCACGGTGATCTTGGGGTAGTTGGACTTGACGGCAACGATGTCCAGACCGTCCAGCGAACCCGTGAGATCCGTCCACACCCACTCGCCACGCACGGCAGTCAGCAACCGGCCATCGTGCGTGACCACATAGACGTTGTGGGCGGGTTGATAGGGGTTGTTGGGCTCGACCAGGATCTGACGTGGCGACGGGTCGTCCAGGACCCGCTGCCATTGGATCACATCGGTGGCGGTGTGATACACGCCATCGGCCATGGCCGCATAGAGGTGCCCCACGAGGTCGCGTTCGCCTTTGGCTGGCATCGGCACGGCCGGCGCGAGGGTCCATAGATGCTCGACCGTACCCGCAGGCAGGCCGTCGTTGCGCGGTTGCCAGGTCGTCCCGCCATCCGGCGTGTACATCACGCCCGCATCGCCGGACACGTAGATATCGATGGACACCCAGATGCCGGTGACGTCGTGATGGCCGTGGCCCTCGATCTCGTGCCAGGTCATGCCGGAATCGGCGGAGGCGATCACGACGCCGGGCGTCTGGCCGAGCGCTCTGGCGCAGGCGTACAGCGTCGGGTTGAAGATCGAGCAGTTGACCATCGCGACGATGGGTCCCGCCAGGCCGGCATAGACCACCTCGTAGTCTCCGTCGTTCTTGAGCGGGAAGCTCATCTCGATCGATCCGCGCCCGTCGGCGCCGAGCCTCCCGGTCAGGAGGCGGTGCGAGAGCCTCGGGACCATCGTCAATGCCGTGACCTCGCGGCCGGCAACGCCCGGCTCCTGGTGGTCGGTCCAGACCGCGGTAGGTTCGTGACGGACGAGGTATCCGTCCGGTGTGGACACGAAGAGGAACTGGCTGTGCCAGTCGCTCCACAGCAGTCCGGTGGCGTCGACGCCGGCGGCGCCGATCGATTCCCATTGCAGGGCGGCGGGTTCGGCCTTGGCAGCCGCGACGGTGAGCATGGTCATCATCGCGAGCACGACGGTGATCCGTGTCCTGTGCATTATGTTTCCCCCTGGTCGCCGTCCGGGTGCCTGCTGGCTAGCACGATTGGTTGTACACCGGCGCTAGCCGGGGCGTCAAAGCACACGCGGGCGAGCGCGGCTCGCGGTCAGACCCCTTCAGCAGTCGTGTTGCCTCCAGCACAAGACGATTCAATCCGACCCCCGCCGCCGCTCATCCAACGAAACACTCGGATAGAAGACGAGAAAGGCCGCCTCCGAACGCGAAGGCGACCTTTGACCGAGGGTCACTCCATATCACCGGAACAGCGCTTTGACCGAGGTCAACGAGCGAGCCTCGGTCGCAACGGGACTAGAATCTCCGGCGACGATGGGGCCCCATCCATAGACCTCGATCCAGCTTGCGCCCCCGAAGACGACCGCTACCCGACCGACGGGGGGCGAGGGCGCCTCGCACCCGCTATGTTCCAGATCGATGAAGTTCGCGCGCATGTACTGGCCGCCCATGTTGAACGCCGGGCCGGCGCCGCCAATCCCTGAAGGCTCCGACGGGCCCATGAAGATGTCGGTGCCGATTCGTGCCCGCACGATTCTGTCGAACCCGGTCGCCTGCAACGTGAGCGTACTCAGATGGAGGTTGCCGTTGATATCAGGCAGTCGCGGCGCCGAAAATCCGCATATCACGTTCAACGGCGTGCCGAGATTGATCCAATAGGATCCGGGGGCGGCAACGTGCGAAAGTGCTTCCAGCTCAGGCGGCAAGATGATCGAGGCGTCATACCCAAGAACAGGCTGAGTCGCTAACGAAACGAAGACGTACGCGGCAAAGGTCTCGTGCGGTCGATACCGGAAGTTCAGGAGGTTTCTAAATAATGCGGGATATTGCCACGGCGCTCCCGGCAAGACGTTCGTCTTGTAGATAGCAAGCCTGTTATAGCAAGCCTCATAATTGTAATCCGCCTGCGCCGCGGCGTCGCCGGCAAGCAGCCCCGCCATGACGATCCAAAGCCAAGATTTCATTGTCGATTCCCCCACCTAGTTCAACACCCGGGACGCGAGGCCGACGAAGGTAGCATAGCATATATGCATGGCACGCTACAACATCGGTGACGAGGAACGCTAGGTCGGCCCTGTCGATCGGCATCCTGTGGAGCGCGGTCGCCGCTAACGGCAACGAGTTCGCCTCTCCGCCCTCGTCACCTGGCAGCCGCGCGCGTTGCCGTCGGGGACCTACATCTACCGAAAGTGGCCCCGGGCAAGACCCGGGGCCACGGCGGTCCCGCCGCTGGACGCCAACGCGTTAGCGAAATCGAGGCATTTGAATAAGTTGCGCGACAAGTGGGTTTCAGGTTACACTGCATCCAAGCGATTCGGAGATGACCCATGACGACATTCCAGGAACTGCGCAACAAGCGCGCCGACGTGCTGGCAATTGCGCGAAAACACGGTGTGACTTCGATTCGGGTATTCGGATCGGTTGTTCGCGGCGACGATTCCGCGGACAGCGACGTCGATTTGCTGGTCACTACCGGTTCGGAAGTCAGTTCCTGGTTCCCTGCCGGCCTCATCTTGGACCTCGAAAACCTCCTCGGCCGGCGAGTCGATATCGTTACGGAATCTGGAGTCAATTCCCATTTACGAGACGAGGTTCTCGCGGAGGCGGTCCCGCTGTGAAGAGCGATGTCGCCTACCTTCGCTACCTCCAAGAAACCATCGTCCGCATCGAGAGCGCGATCAGCGGCGGCAAAGATGCATTCCTGCTCTCATCGCTCCATCAGGATGCTGTCCTTCGCAATCTTCACACCATGACCGAGACAACGCAGCGTCTTTCCGCGGCATTGAAGTCCTCGTATCCCGAAGTTGAGTGGGCGGAGTTAGCGGCTTTTCGAAATGTACTGGTTCACGACTATCTTGGCATCGACATCGAACTGATCTGGCGCGTCGTGAGCGTGGATGTCCCGAGATTCAAGGCGCAAGTTGAACAAATGCTCAACGAGGTCGGATAGTCGATCGCCGCCCCCGCCGCCCCGGCTAGAACGCCGGCGGCGGCTCCTGCTGGCTGGGCGCCAGATCACTGAAGCGCGTGAACTCTTTGTGGAAGTGCAGATCGAATTCGCCGGTCGGCCCGTTGCGTTGCTTGCCGATGATGACGGTCGCCTTGTTGCGGGCATCCTCGTCGTCGGGTTTGTAATACTCTTCGCGGTAGATGAACATCACCACGTCGGCGTCTTGTTCGATCGATCCCGACTCGCGCAGGTCGCTCAGCATGGGCTTGTGGTCGCTGCGCGCCTCGACGGCGCGCGAGAGTTGGCTGAGGGCGAGCACGGGCACGTCGAGGTCCTTGGCCATCGCCTTGAGCGAGCGGCTGATCTGGCTGATCTCCTGCTGGCGGTTCTCGGCGCGCGCCGAGCCGGACATCAGCTGCATGTAATCGATGATCACCAGGTCGATGCCGTGCCGCTGCTGCAGCCGGCGGGCCTTGGATTTCATCTCCAGCACGGTCAGGCCCGGCGTGTCGTCGATATAGATCGACGCTCGCGAGAGCTGGTCGCAGGCGCGCGTCAGGCGCGGCCAGTCCTCGGCCCGCAGGCGCCCGCGGCGCACGTTGTGCAGGTTGAAGCCGGTGGCGGAGCACAGCATGCGCAGGGCGAGCTGCTCGCGCCCCATCTCGAGCGAGAAGATCGCCACGCCGGCGCTTGGCCGCGAGTCGGTCTTGGTCGGAACGCGCGTCGCCGCGTTGTAGGCGAGATTCAAGGCCAGGGAGGTCTTGCCCATCGACGGCCGCGCCGCCAGGATCACGAGATCGCCCTTCTGCAAACCGCTGGTCATGCTGTCGAGCTGGCGAAAACCGGTGCGCAGGCCGGTGACGTCGGTCTGGTTGCGGAACGCCTCCTCGATCGCGTGGAAGGTCAGCGGCACGACGGCGTCCAGCCCGACAAAGCTGCCGCGCTGCGTGTCCTCGCCGATCATGTAGAATCGGTTCTGGGCGCGGTCGAGGATCTCCGCGGTCTCGCCCTCGCCGGCCATGGCGTCGTTGACGGTCTCGCCGGCCGCCGTGATCAACTCCCGCAGCAGCGATTTTTCACGCACGATGCCGGCGTGATAGCTCACGTTGGCCGCGGTGGCGACCATGGCCTGCAGCTCGGTCACATAATCCAGGCCGCCGGCTGCTTCGAGGGTGCCCTGCTTGCGCAAACGGTCGCCGACCGTGATCGGGTCGATCGCCTGATCATCTTCGTAGAGCGCGAGCATGGCCGCGAAGATGAGCCGGTGCTCCTTCAGGTAGAATTCGGCTCCCGCCAGCACCTCGCGCGCCACGCCGACCGATTCGCGGTCCAGCAGGGCGGCGCCCAGGATCGCCCGCTCGGCGTCGAGATTGCTGGGCTGGCGCCGGCCGGCCGACGTCGGCTGCGGCTGCGGCTGCAGATGGGCTTCCACGAGCAAACCTCACGCGGTTGGCGAACGCGACATTGAACGCAAAAGGTATCACATCGGCGGCGGCCACGCCCAGTGTCGATCCCTGCCGCGGCTGTCAATTCCCGGGGACAGCTCCGGGACGGTTGGAGGACAACCCTGTGGACAACCGGCCGCCATAGTGGAAAACTCCCGCGATCGACCAGGCCAGGGGATAACGACACGCAAGGAATCGACCAGCGATGCGCCCTGACGACCCTGACGACCGCTCCGATCGTGCCGACCACGCCGGCGACCACCAGCGCGAAGCGTGCCGCCGCGCGTTGGCGCGCCTGGCCGAACGGCCGCAGCCGCCGCGTCCTTGGCGGGACGGACGGCAGCTCCCGTGGCACGAGCCGGATTTCAGCCGGCGGGTGCTGCCCGTACACCTGGATCCGCGAACCCATATGGCCAGCCGCGCGCCCGCCGTGATCGCCGAGCACGTTGTCTGGCTGCGGGAATTGCTCACGGCCGAGCCGCAACCCGACCGCCGCGCGCGCCATCTGCTCGATCTCGGCTGCGGTCCCGGTCTCTACGCCTTGCCGCTGGCGCGGGCCGGGTTGCGGGTGACGGGCATCGACTTCTCACCGGCCGCCGTTACCCACGCTCGCCGGCTACTCGGCGATGCCGGGCTGGACACGGCGGTGTTCCTCGAGGCCGACCTCACCGCATTGCCCGACGACATTGCCGATCGCCTCGCCCCGGTCGACGTGGTCACCTTCTGGTTCGGCGAGTTCGCGAGTTTTCCGCCGGCGACCGCCCTGTCGATGCTGCAGCGCCTGGCTCCGGCGGTCGTCCCCGACGGATTGTTGATCCTCGAGTATCAACCCCTGGACCTGTTTCCCTGCGAGGACGGCACGAGCTGGCGAGTCGGCGCCGACACCGCCTTCGCCGACGGGCCGCATCTTTGGTTGCAAGAATGGGCCTGGGATGCCGACGCGCGCGCCGAGATCACGGTCCACTGGATTTTCGACCCGGTCAGCGGCCGGCTCGACCGCTACGCGCAGTCCCACCAGGCGTACAGCGACGGAGAGCTGGTTGCGGCACTGGCCCAGGCGGGATTCGATCGGGTCAGCTTCTACCCCCCCATCACCGGCTGCGATGAACGCTTCGAATTCCCGCTGCTCGTCGCCAGAAAGCGTCGTTGATCCCGCACAAACGACCAGGAGGCCCGAACGAAATTCCGTCCAGGCCCCCCGGTTTTCAGCGACGCACTGCTACCAAGAATCGTGCGGGCAGGCGATACGGGCACTCATGCGATTGTTCCGTAATATACAGCCGCGTCGCCGTTTTTTCTCATGCAACCCGCATACCACCGCAGAAGTGTCGGCATTGCGTCACGAACTCACCAGCAATAAACAACTTACGAGACGGTCGCGCGGCCTTCGCCCTGCCTGCTCATAACCTCGCCAACGCCGGGTGCGACCGCGATCACTCCAAGTGTTTGCGTCGCCGCGACTTGGTAAGTTAACCGGCGTGTTAACCCGGGTCTTCGAGCAAGGAGGGGCTGCGAAAGGTCAAACGGTCGCAGGATCCGCGGACTCGCCCAACGCGTCGTAGAGCGCGCGCAGTTTGCGGACGTCGTCCCAGACCTCGCGTTTCTGGGCCGGATTGCGCAAGAGCGCGGCCGGATGGTAGGTCACCATCACGGGCGTGGACCCGCGGAAATGCAGGCTGCGGCGCAACGACCCGAGCGTGGCGTCGGTGCCGAGCAGGCGCCGGGCGGCGATGCGGCCCAGGCACAGGATCAACCGGGGGCGGATCACCGCGAGTTGGCGCTCGAGGTACGGACTGCACGCCGCCGCCTCCTCGGGCTGCGGATCCCGATTGTCCGGCGGCCGGCATTTCAAGACGTTGCCGATGAACACGTCCTCGCGCGAAAAACCGATTGCGCGCAAGATGTCCGTCAACAGTTGACCGCTGCGCCCGACGAAGGGCAGTCCTTGCCGGTCTTCCTCCTGGCCCGGCGCCTCACCGATCAGCACGAGTCCCGCGCGCGGGTTCCCCGTGCCCGGCACCGCAAGGTGGCGGCCGGCGTGCAACGGGCAGCGCGTGCAGGCGCGCACCTCGCCGGCGATCGCCGCCAGTGCCGCCACGGGATCGCCGATCTCCTCGGCGGTAGCCGGCGCCGGGGGCGGCGCCGGGGGCAAAACCGGCGCGACCGGTTCGCTGGGCGCCGAGGCGCCGAACAGGTCGGCCTGCGCCGCTCGGGCGGGCGCCGGCGCGACGGGCTCGGCAGCACCGGCGAGGGCGGCGACCGCCGCGCGCGTGCGGGCGATCTGCGCGAGGGCGTCCTGCACGAAACGGTCGCATTCGCTCTGGAACCGGCGCTGGATCTCCTGCTTGGCATTGGCGCTGGCGTCCTGAGACGGCGCGGGTTCGTCCGGCGCCGCCGCGGCCGGGCCGATCGGCGCCGTGATGGCGCGCGCGTCGCCTTCGACCCATAAAACGCTCATTCCGGCCTGGCGCTGCTGCTGCAGGTACTGAATCAAGTCGGCCACCAGGGCATGCCGCAGATCGCTCACGCGAGATCTCCGGAAGAGGCGGACGCGGCGGCCAACCGGGCCAGCAGTTCGGCGGCGAGTTCTAGCTTGGGCAGCGGCTGCGGGTTGTGCCAGACCTCGCCCGCCGGGCCGAGCAGATGCACCGAGTGCGGACGCGCGCCGAATCCGGCGCCGGCCGCGGTCGGATCGTTGGCCACGATCCAGTCCAGGTTCTTGGCGGCCAGCTTGGCGGACGCGTTGGCCAACAGGTCGTCGGTCTCGAGCGCGAAGCCCACCACGGTCAGACCGTCGCGCCGAGGCGCAACCACGTCGCGCAGGATATCCGGCGTGCGCACCAGCTCGAGGGTCCAGGCGTCGCCCTGGGTCTCCTTCTTGAGCTTGCCGGTGAGCGGGCGGCGCGGCGTGTAGTCGGCCACGGCCGCCGCCATGAACAACCAGTCGCAGCCGCGATCGAGCGCCGCGCTCACGGCGGCGGCCATCTCGGCGGCGCTGGTGACGCGCTCGAGGGCGGCCAGACCGGCCGGCGGCGGCGCGCTGCCCGGGCCCGCGATCAGATTGACCCGGGCGCCGAGCGCCGCGAGTTGTTGCGCCAGCGCCGCGCCCATGACGCCGGTCGATCGATTGCCGAGATAGCGAATCGCGTCGATGGCCTCGCAGGTTGGACCCGCGGTCACGGTCACCCGGCGTCCGGTCCAGAACCGGCGCACCGGATCGGGGCCGGTCGCGGCGGCGGCCAACCGGCGTTCGACGGCGGCCAGCACTTGCTCCGGCTCGGCGAGTCGACCCTTGCTCTCGACGCCGCACGCGAGCCAGCCCTCGCCGGGTTCGATGATCTCGACCCCGCGCTGGCGCAGGAGGGCGAGATTGGCCTGGGTCGCCGGGTGTTCCCACATGTTGTCGTTCATCGCGGGCGCGGCGATCACGGGTCCGGGATGCGCCAGCAGCAAGGTCGAGCAGATGTCATCGGCAATGCCGTGCGCCAGCTTCGCGAGCAGGTTGGCGGTCGCCGGGGCGATTACCGCGACCTGCGCCCAGCGCGCGTACTCGACGTGATCGAGCGCGCGACTCTGGCCCTCGCCCCAGAGGTCGCTGGCCACGGGATGCTCGCTCAGCACCTGGAAGGTCATCGGGGTGACGAACCGCTGCGCCGCGTCGGTCATCGCCACCTTGACGGCAAAACCCGCCTGCCGGAGCAGGCGGGTCAGGTAACAGGCCTTGTACGCGGCGATGCCGCCCGAGACCAAGAGCAGCACGTTACCGCGCGGCATGAGGTTACTCACCCTGCTCCTTGGCCGCGGTCTGCTCCTGCTTGAGCGCGAGCTCGCGCTCGCGCCGGTCGTACCAGGCGACCTTGCCGGTCAGCAGGCGCTTGATGGCCAGGCTGGTGATCTTGCCGGGCAGGCTCACATCGAGCGCCCGCGCGCGGGCGTTCAGGCGCCGTGCTTCCAGGGCCGCCACCCGGATCGCTTCGAACTTGTTGGGGATCAGGTCGGTCACCTTCTGGCGCGGGATATAGGTCATAAGGATGGAACCTCTTCCGGAAGAAGGGGACGGCGCCGGGACTGGACATGCCCGGGCTCCCGTACGGCAAGCGAACAATAATACAGGAAATGGCGAGATTTTCAAGTCCGGGACCGCCGGCGCCGGGAATACAGCGTAAATTTTCACGCTGACAGCGCGTCGGCCCGGGATTACGCTGCCCGGCGAACCGCCGCCCCGCCCCCAAGACCCGGGAGTTGGTCCATGAGTCCGCGCCCTGGATGCCTCAAACCCGTTCTTTTCGGTTGCCTGAGCCTGCTGGGGCTTGTCGTCCTGATCGCCGTGGTCACGGTGCTCGTGACCTGGCAGACCGTCGGCAAACAGGACGTCGTCGATCGCGAAGCCGCCTCTCCGGCAGACCTCGCGTCCAGTCAACCCGCCGTCGTCGAGGCCCCCTCCCTGGCGCCGGCGACGGCCGGCACGCGCGAGCAGTCGGTGCCGCCCGGACCGGGACGGATCGTCCTGGATTTGAACCAGTGCGAATTCCAGCTGCGCCCGGCGCGCGAGGGCGAAGGGGTCACGGTCAAGGCCCGTTTCGACCAGTCGGTCCACGAGCTGCGCGAGAGTTTCGAGGCGCTGCCGGACAGCACTTGGGTCTATCGGGTCGGATTCCGGCGGACGATCACCGGCTTGCAGGCGTTGGCGCTGGCGCTGACCGGCCGCCACGGCAGCGCCAAGATCGAAATCTGGCTGCCGCCCGCGCATCCGTTCGCGCTGGACGTGTCCTTGCACCAAGGGGGCTCGGAGATCGAACTCGGCGGTCTGTGGTTGACCGACGTCGCCGTCAGCTACGATCAGGGCGGGATGGCCATCGCGGTCTCCGAACCGCTGCAGGAACCGGTGGCGCGGTTCTCGCTGCGCGGGCGCATGGGCGGCGTGACGGCTTCCAGGCTCGGCAACGCGAGTCCGCGCGAGCTCGACATCGGGTGCGCCATGGGCGGCGCGGACATCGACCTGCGGGGAGCCTGGCGCGGCGACTGCTGGGCGCAGGCCTCCGTCCGCATGGGCGGCATCAACCTGACCGTGCCGGCGGAGATGCAGGTGCGCGACGCCGCCGAGGCGCCTCCCCTCGCCGCGCCGCAGGCGCAGGAGCTTGCCGCGCCCACGCTCTGGTTGAAGACCGCCGCGAACATGGGCGAGGTCGAAGTTATACGCCGCTAGCGGCCGCGTCCGATCAGTCGCCGTTCACTCCGCCGCGCGCACGGGCGGCCCCGGCAACCGCTCGCGACGGCACGCTTCGGCCAACAGGATCGCTTGCAGACGCGCCACCGCGGCCGCCGCGTCGTCGTTGATCACCCAGTAGGTATAGCGATCGGCGAAGCCGACCTCCCAGCGCGCGTTCTGCAGCCGCGTGGCGATCACCTCGTCGGTATCGGTGCCGCGGCCGCGCAACCGCTCTTCGAGCGCCTGCCAGGACGGCGGCCAAACGAACACCGAAACCACGTCGCCGCCGAGTTGGGCGAGCACCTGCTGGCCGCCCTGCACGTCGATGTCCAGCAGGGGAATATGGCCCGCGGCTTCCATTTGCCGGACGTGGTCGCGCCGCGTTCCGTAGCGTCGATCGTGCACGTGCGCCCATTCGAGGAAGGCGTCGGCCGCCACCAGGCGATCGAATGCGGGTTCGTCCACGAAGTGATAGTCGACCCCTTCGGTCTCGCCGGCGCGCGGCGGCCGCGTGGTCGTCGACACGGAGAAGCGCAGACGCGGCTCCCGCCGCATCAACTCCTGGTACACCGTGCTCTTGCCCGCTCCGGACGGCCCCGAGATCAGGAGGATCATCGCCTACTCCAAGTTCTGGACCTGTTCGCGCAGCGATTCGACCTCGTCCTTCATGCCGATGACCAGTTGCGTGATCTCCATGAGGCTCGTCTTCGAGCCCATGGTGTTGACCTCGCGGTGCATCTCCTGCAGCAGGAAGTTGAGGCGCTTGGCAACCTGGCCTCCGTCCGTCAGGGCCTGCCGGCAGTGCTGCAGATGGACACCCAGCCGCTCGCACTCCTCGTTGATGTTGGCCTTGTCGGCCAGAAACGCCGCCTCCTGGACCAGCCGTTGCGGATCGACCTCGCCCGCCAATAGCTCCTGCAGGCGCTCTTGCAGCTTGCGGTGCGCTTCCTCGGCCACGCGCGGCACCAGCGAGCGCACGCTCGCCAGCGACCGTTCCACACGTTCCAGGCGCTCGCGCATCTCGGCGGCGAGTTTGTCGCCCTCCTGCCGCTTCATCTGCACTAGCTCCGCCAGGGCGCGGTCGCAAGCCTCCGTGCAGGCCGCCGCGAGATCGTCGCGGGACAGCTCCCCCGGCGCGGCGACGAACAGATCGGGCACACTCAGTAAGTGCTCGAACTTGACCTGCTGCGTCTTGCCGGTATGCATGCCCAGACGGTCGGCGACGTCTTGCAAGAGCGCGATCGCGGCGTCGATGCGACCGGGCTCGAGACGCGGCGCGGTCGCCGCGGGGTCGACCGCCAGCGTGGCCGCGCAAGTCACCCGTCCCCGGGCGATGGCATCTTTCAGGCGGTTGCGCAGGTCGACCTCCAGGAACTGCAGCGCCTGCGAGAGCCGGAACGACAGATCCAAGAAGCGGTGGTTCACCGCCCGCAATTCGACCGTCACGGTCACAGGACCGCGGATCGCTTCGCCGGTGCCGAATCCGGTCATGCTCAGCATGGATCGCCTTTCTGGACATCGAGGTCGCGACGGGCCCGGCCGCCGCCGAGAGCCGGTGGCGCCACTCTAGGCCACAAGCCGGCGCCCGGCAAGCACGAGCTCCGTCCCCGCGCAGCCGGCGGAAACCTTATTGACCCGACGTGCGTTCCAGGGCACGATGATTGGCGCGCGAACCCCGTCTGACTTCCGGGAGGAACCCATGCTCTCAACTCGCCTGCTCGCGTTCGCCCTGGTCCTGGCGCTGCTACCGTTTGTAGCCGTGCGAACGGCCGCCGCCGATGAACTCGCCTACGGCCCGCGGGTCGGCTACACGCACGACACCCACCTGGACCAGCTGCACTTGGGCGGCCATGCCATCGCCCGCAACGTGGCGCCCAACCTGCACATCGCACCGTCGCTCGAGCTGGGCTTCGGCGACGGCACGCTCCTGGCGATCAACGGCGACGTGTTCTACGAGTTCACCGAGCTGGCCAGCGGCGGCTGGAGTTTCTACGCCGGCGGCGGCCCGATGTTGAGCCGCTACAAGAAGGACCGTTACAAATCGACGGACTTCGCCTTGAACCTGGCGTGCGGCGTGACCCGCGAGTGGCGGCACGGGCGCACCTGGTTCGGCGAGTTGCGCATCGGGTTGGAGGACGCGCCGGCCCTGAAACTCACGGCCGGTCTGACCTTCTTCTAGCTCGGATCATTCATGACTCCATTGGCCGCCTGGCGAGACCGCGCACAACTGCTGCCGCTGCTGGCCCGCTGGCGCGAAACGGCGGTCGGACGCGCGGTGCACCGAGTCGCCACCGGCGGTTCATGGGTCGAGCTGCAGCTGGCCGGCGCTGACCGCGCGAGTCTGTTCCTCGGCGCGCTGCCGGGCGCCGTGCTCGCCTTCCCGTATACGGCGCCGCTGCCGGACGCGCTGCGCGCTGTCTTGCCGCCGCGCCGCAATCCCCTGCTCGATCTGCTCGCGGCGGCGCGCTTGCGCGAGGTCGCCGCGCTTGCCGACGACCTGGTGCTGCACCTGGAACTCGACACCGCGCACGGCCGCCGGCTGCTGCGCCATCAGCTCTTCGGCAGCCGCGGCAACACGGTGGTGCTGGATCCCGACGGGCGCGTCCTCTGGACAGCGCACCGGTCGCCGCACCCCGGTCTGTTGGATCCGCTCGCGCCGCTGGCCGTCCCCGCGGTCGCGGACGGCGCTCCGCAGGACGGCGCCGCTGCGGGGGCCGGCGCGCCGGGCGGCGACGTTGCGCTGGCCGCATGGACCGAAGCCGGCCTGGACCACCTCGCGCGACAGCAGGAGCAAGCGCTCGGCGACAGCCTGCAGCGACGCCTGCAACGACGATTGGCCGCGGCTGAGCGCCTGCTCGCGAACCTGTCCGCCGACCTCGCGCGCGCCGACAACGGCGCGCAGCTTCGCCGCGACGCCGAAACGCTGGCAGCCAACCTGCACGCAGTCCCGCGCGGCGCGGATGTGTGGACGGGCGTCGATCCGCACGACGGTTCCGAACGTACGCTTGCGCTGGATCCGGCGGCGAGCCCCGCCAAGAATCTGGACCGCCTCTTCCGGCTGGCGCGCAAGGCGGAACGTGGGCGCGGGTTGATCGCCGAACGCCTGGCCGCGACCACGGTCGACCGCGCCGCGTTGGCGGCCATCGCCGAAGAACTCGCGCAGTTGGGCCACCGCGCCGCCGACCGCGCCGCCATGCAACCGCTGGCGCGCCTGGCGGCCCTGCTCGCCTTTCAGCAAACGCACCAGGGTCAACTCGCTGACACGGCGCCCGATTCGGCCGGCCCCTCCGGTCGCTCGCCGGACCAGCCCGCGCGTCCGTTCCGGCGCTTCGTCATCGCGGGCCGCTGGGAGGTCTGGGTCGGCCGCAACAGCCGGGAGAACGACGAGCTCACGCATCGCGCGAGCAGCCCGCGCGATCTCTGGTTCCACGCGCAAGGCGTCGAGGGCAGCCACGTCGTGCTGCGCACGCAGGGCAAACCCGAAGCCGTGCCGCGCCACGTCCGCGAGCAGGCCGCCGCGCTGGCGGCCGCGTTCAGCAAGGCGCGCCACAGCAGCCTCGTGCCGGTGCTCTGGACCGAGCGCCGTTACGTGCGGAGGCCGCGTGGCTCGGCCCCGGGCATCGCGGTGTGCTTGCGCGCGGAGAGTCTGTTCGTGGCGCCGGGCGTGCCGGCCGGCGTGGAGCCGGTGTAGTTGGCGATCGGGTCAGTCGGGGAAGCGCTGCCGCACGAGTTCCAACTCGGAAGAATCCTGCAGGAACACGTCGACCAGATCGGGATCGAAGTGGCTGCCGGCCAGGCCGGCGACCTGTGCCAGCGTCTCGTCGCGCGTCCAGGCCGATTTGTAGACCCGCTTGCTGGTGAGCGCGTCGTAGACGTCGGCCAGGGCTACGATCCTGGCGCACAGTGGGATCTCGGTGCCGGCCAGGCCGTTCGGATATCCGCCGCCGTCCCAACGTTCGTGGTGGGCGAGTGCGATCTGCGTGCCGACCTCGAGCATCGGGAACGCGCCGTGGGCGGCCATCAGATCCTGGAGGATGTCCGCGCCCAGGCGGGCGTGGGTGCGCATGATCAGGAACTCGTCCTCGTCGAGCCGCCCCGGTTTCAACAGGATCCGATCGGGGATGCCAACCTTGCCGATGTCGTGCAATGCGGCCGCGCGCGTCAGCGTGGCGACCCACTCCTCGGTCACCACGTGCAGGTAGCTCGGCCGTCCGAGCAGCCGTTGAGCCAGGATCTGCGAGTAGGCGCAGATGCGATCGAGGTGGCCGCCGATGTCGCCACCGCGCGACTCGGCCAGACGCGCCATGCCATGGATGACCGCGTCGCGGCTGGCCGAGAGTTGCCGGATCAGTCGGTAGTTCTCGAGCTGGTAGGCCATCTGATCGACCAGCATGCCGGCCAGGTCGATCTCTTCGCCGGTGAAGCCGCCGGCGGCGCGGCGCGCGAACTCGAAGACGCCGACAGGACCCTCGCGCCCCATGATCGGCAGGGCGAGCAGGCTGCGGCAGTCCGGCATCAGCGGACTGGCGCCGCGCATGGCCAGGACGTCCGGCACATGGATCAGGTACTCTTCCTGGAAAGCCTGCACCGCGGGCCGCTGGATCTCGCTCAACGCCAGCCGGCCGTGTTCCAACGGCATCTCGATGTCCTTGCCCGCCAGGCCGACCAGGTCCAACTGGTCTGCCGTCGCAGTCAGCAGGAAGAGGCCGCAGATATCGGTGTTCATGACACGGCGGACGCCCTGCACCATCTCGTTGTACACGGGCCGATCCGCTTCCATGCAGATCAGGCGCGCGTTCAGCGAGCTGAGCGCGCGCAACTGCTGGGAGAACCGCGCCAGGTTCGGCGTCTTGGCCGGAGCTTCGGCGGCCAGCAGCGCCGCCTCGTTGCGCCTGGTCAACAATTCAGGCAGTTGATCGCGAAGGATTACGTCCATGCATTCCCCACTCGACCGCAGGCATGTCCTGCGGCCACCCCTCGCCACGGCTTCGTATGGAGCGGCCGGGCGCCTGTCGCCGTCGATATCGGAAGAAGCTTCGGCCGGAAACGGCGAAACCTGATCGGATTATTGCGGCAGCCCCCGCAAGCGGGCGATCTCGTCCCGCAGGACTTGCTCGAGGTCGTCCTTGTCGATATTGCGGTGCAGTTCGCCCTGCCGGTAGATCGCCACCTTGCTCTTGCCGGCGGCGATCCCCAGGTCGGCGCTCTTGGCCTCGCCGGGGCCGTTGACGATGCAGCCCATCACCGAAATGACCTTGTCCGGCGGCAGATCCTTGGCCAACTCTTCGACCATCGCCGCCAGGCGCATCACGTCCACCTCCACCCGCCCGCAAGTGGGGCAGGCCACCACGCGCGCATAGCCCGCGCGCAGACCCAGCGCCTGCAGCATGTGGAACGCGGCCTTGATCTCCTCGACCGGATCGGCCGCCAGGCTGATGCGCAGGGTGTCGCCGATCCCCTCGCTCAACAGCACGCCGAGGGTCGCGGTGCTGCGCGCCGTGCCCGCCTGCAGGGTGCCGGCTTCGGTGACGCCCAGGTGTTGGGGCACGTCGCTGACCCGGCTGAAGCGCCGGCAGGCTTCGATGACCTCGTGCGGTTCGCTGCTCTTGAGGCTGACGACCACGTCGAAGAAGCCCACCGCCGCCAGGACCTCCAGCTCGTCCAGCGCGCTCTGGACAAGGGCGCCCGCCGGGTCGATCTGGCGCAGGTCGCGGTAACGCTTGTGCAAACTGCCGCGGTTGACCCCGACGCGGATGGGCACGCCGCGGTCGGCGGCGGCCAGCGCCACCTCGCGGACCTTGTCGCGGCTGCCGATGTTGCCGGGATTGATCCGCAGCTTGGCGATGCCCGCCTGCAAGGCCGCCAGCGCCATCTTGTGGTCGTAGTGGATGTCCGCGACCAGCGGCATGTTCGCCTCGCGCACGATCCGCGGCAGCGCCGCGGCCGCCGCGTCGTCGTTGACCGTGACGCGCACGATGTCGGCGCCCGCAGAAGCCAGTTCGCGGATCTGCTGCAGCGTGGCCTCGGCGTCGCCGGTGCGGGTGCAGGTCATCGACTGCACCGCTACCGGCGCCTGGCCGCCAATCTGCACGCGGCCGATCTGCACCGCGCGAGTCGGCCGGCGCGGCCGGCAGGTCGGCTGCCGCTCGCCGGTGTCCTTGGGGATGAATGTCGTGTCGTCGGTCATCGCCAAACGGCTCACTCCTGCAACGACGGTCCCGCCACGCGCGCATCGCCGGTGCGCGACGTGCGGCCGGTCTGGTCCAGATGCTCCAGCATGGGAATGCCGAGTTTGCGGGACAACCCGCTCAGCTCGCGGAATTCGGCGAACGTGAGCTCCCGCTGCCCGGCAAAATGGCGGCGGAGCTTCGCGACGAGCACCGCTATTGCGTCGCGGTGCACAAGGTAGTCGGTGGCGATCTGCACCGCTCGGCCCTGGTCCACCAGATGGCGCAGATACTCTTCCTCGCCCTGGCCGGCCGGCGGCGGCGGCGCGTGGCGGACCGACTCGCCAAACGCCGAAAGGCCCGGCCAGTCGAGCCCGCAAGCACGCAGCGCCGATTCGCGGGCCGCGACGCCCGCCGCGATTTCAGGCGCGAGCGGCGGCCCCTGCGGCGCGACAGCGATGCGGTCGGCGACCAGCACCCAGCCGCCCAGGTCCGCCAGGATCTGCAACAGCGCATTCCACTCCGGCGTCGTGCCCTTGAACTTGCGCCGGCGCCGGATCTCCTCGCGCGGCATGCCCAGCCGCAGCGGGAAACGCTCGGCATAGGCGCGGACGATCTCGCCGATCGCCGCCGACTCGGCCTCGACCAGCGCGCGCGCGTAGATCCGCCGGCCGATCACCACCGCCACGGGGTCGTCCCGGTGCCCCGGCGCCGCTTCGAGCGGCAGGCCCTGCAGCCCCGCCGCGTGCAGGTTCTGCCGGAACAGCTCCTGGGGATCGCCCGTTTCCATCACCGCCAGGCGCGCCAGGATCTCGTCCTGGAAACGGCGGTGGCGGCGCGGGTTCGCGTCGAGAATCACGCCGCCGGCGATGCTCGTGACCGGCGAATAGAACCGCAGCACCAGACGGTCGCCTCGCCGCGGCACGAGCGGCGCCTCCAGATGCAACTGGCAGAACGCCGAACGCGGTCCGTCGCCGCCCATCTCCTCGCAATCGAGCAGCACAATGCGTCCAAGCACCTCACGCCCTGCGTGATTCACATGCAGGCGCTGCCGGTTCTTGAGCGCGCCCTGGTAGTGGGCGAAGAGGTCGACCCGCAGGTCGCAGAGCCTGGTCACCGGCGCCGAGCCGGGCGCCAACACCTGGTGGCCGCGCTCGATGTCGTCCTGCTTGATCCCGTGCAGGGCCAGCGCCAGGCGCTGGCCGCTGCCGCCCCGTTCTACCTTGCGGCCGTGGGCCTGGACTTCGCGCACGCGCACCTTGAAGCCGCCTGGTTCGACCGCGAGCTGGTCGCCGACCGCGACGTCGCCGCTCCAGCAAGTGCCGGTGACCACGGCGCCGGCGCCCGGCATGCTGAAAACCCGGTCCACCGGCAGGCGGAACGGCTCGCCGACGCCGCGCGCCGGCAGCTTATCTGCCTCGGCGCGCAGCGCGTCCTTCAGCTCGGCAAGCCCCGCGCCGCGATGGGCGGACACCGGCACGATGGGTCGCCCCTCCAGGAACGTGCCCGCCACCAGGTCGCGCGCTTCCTCGGTGGCCAGCTCGCGCATTTCGTCGTCGACGAGGTCGGTCTTGGCGATCACGACCACGCCCCCGCGCACGCCGAGGCTGTCGAGGATCGCCAGGTGTTCGACGGTCTGCGGCATGACCCCCTCGTCAGCCGCCACCAACAGGAACGCCAGATCGACGCCGCCCGCGCCGGCCACCATCTGCTTGACGAAACGCTCGTGGCCGGGCATGTCGACCACGCCGAGCGTCAGACCGTCGCCCAGATCGAGCTCAGCGAACCCCAGCTCGATGCTGATGCCGCGCTCCTGCTCCTCTTTGAGGCGGTCGGTGTTGATGCCGGTCAGCGCCGTGATCAACGCGGTCTTGCCGTGATCGACGTGGCCGGCGGCGCCGAGGATGAAGTGGCGTGGTTCGGGCATACAGGACCTCGTCAGGGATGACAGCGTTGGCGGGGCCGAACATAGCATCCATGGGGGGGGTGTGGCCAGGGTGAGCAGCCGCCATCCCTCGAAACAAGCCCGGACGCTGGCGAAACCAGCCGGTCGACGTCACGAACATTCGATCTATCATCTTTTCCAACAAGCAAACAACGATTTAGTACCTGCGACGATTGAATGAGCTGTTGCAGTGAGCACCACGCAACTGGTATGGTTTCACCGTCAAAACGTTAACACACCCTCTCGCCCGGATGTGGATGTTTTGCGCTCGCCCGCACAAACCCGTGATCCCGGGCCCCGTGAGGTGAAGGCTCGAGCACCTCGCCGGGCCAGGATCCGGATGCCGACGCTGACTGCAGCCGCCAGCAGTCTGGCGGACGCGCCTCCCGCAACCTTCGACGCCGACGCTCACGCGATTCTGTGCGCAGTCTGGCGCACGTATCCGCGGGCGGCTGCCGGCTGGCGATCGCTCTTCGCACCCGATCAGCCGACTCCGAAGCGCTGGGAGAACCTGCGCGACGGCACTCCCCTGCTGGACGAGACGATGATTCGCTGGGACTCCGCGCAGCTCAGGCAACAGCACCGGCGCCTTCAACGCCTCCTACTCTCCCCCGGTTTCCGTGAGTTGGAGGCCTTGGACGACCTGCGTCGCCATTTGGCCCCGCGTAGCTACGAACCGGCGCGCTGGGCTCGTTTATACTTGACGACCGCGGACGACGATCCGGAGCCGGAGCTGCTCTTCGGCGGCTATATCATCCAACCGTTCCTATACCAGTTCGCCCGCCGCGTCCTGCCCCGGCTGAACCAGGAGAACTGGCGGCGAGACCGCTGCCCGGTCTGCGGCGGACGACCCTACCACGGCTATCTGCACCCCCAGTCCCGCCAGCGAATCCTGGTATGCACGAGATGCCAGTGTCCCTGGACCGCGCCCCGCCTCAGATGCCCCTTCTGTGCGAATATCGCGCAGGATTCACTGGGCTACTTCTATCTGGACCGCGCCACCCGCCACCGGGTCGACTACTGCGGCATCTGCCGGTCCATTCTACCGATCACCCTGTATCCGGAATCGCAAGTCCCGTTTCCCCTCCACGACCATCTCGATTCGATGTCCTTGCAGAACGCGATCGAAGGGAGCCGACGATGACGTGTACCCGCCGGGACGTACTGAAGATCCTCGGGGCAACCACAGCCGTGGGAACCCTGGGCCTGCCCAAGCTAGGCAGGGCCGTGTCATTGCCCGCCCGAGTCAAGACCGGCAAGGAGACCACGACGATCTGCCCCTACTGCGGTGTCGGCTGTGGCATCATCGTGACGGTCAACGACGGGAAGGTGGTCAACACCGAGGGCGACCCCGACCACCCGATCAATATGGGAGCCCTTTGCTCGAAGGGTGCCGCGCTGAGCCGGATCTACGAGAACCCGTATCGCCTGACCCGGGTCCTCTATCGCGCGCCCGGATCGGTGCAATTCGTCCCGAAGCCCTGGAAATGGGCCGTTCGCGAGATCGCCCAGCGGGTGAAGTCGACGCGCGACGCCAGCTTCCAGCGGCGGGACGGCGACCGGGTCGTCAACCGCACCCCCGGCATCGCTTGCTTCGGCGGCGCCGCCCTGGACAACGAGGAAGTCTACCTGCTCGGCAAATCGATGCGGGCGCTGGGGTTGACCAACATCGAACACCAGGCGCGAATATGACACTCGGCCACTGTCGCCGGTCTGGCGGCATCGTTCGGCCGTGGTGCCATGACGAATCACTGGAACGACATCGCCAACGCCGATGTCATCATGATCGCCGGGTCCAACCCGGCGTCCAATCACCCCATGGCCTTCAAGCACATCATGGAGGCCAAGCGCCGCGGGGCCACGATCATCACGATCGACCCGCGCTTCACGCGCAGCGCGAACCGGTCGGACCTCTACTGCAAGCTGCGGCCGGGGACGGATATCGCCTTCGTCAACGGGATGATCCGCTACGCGATCGAGAACCGGAAGTATCACCAAGATTACGTCAAGTGGGCCACCAACGCCTCCTTCCTGCTGAGCCCGGACTTCGCGGTAGCCGACGGCCTCTTCTCGGGCTTCGACGCCGAGCAGCGCGTCTACGACCCCGCATCCTGGGCCTACCAGAAGGACGCGGAGGGCCGCATCAAGTCCGATCCGACGCTGCGCGATCCTTCTTGCGCCTTCCAGGTGCTGAAGACGCACGTCGCTCGGTACACGCCGGAAGCCGTGGCCAGGGTCTGCGGTTGCGCGCGCAAGGATTTCCTGGCGGTCGCCGAGGCCTTCTGCGCGACCGGTCGACCCGACAAGGCTGGGACCATGCTCTACGCCATGGGCCTGACCCAGCATACCGTCGGTTCGCAGAACGTCCGCGTGTGGGCCATCCTGCAGACGCTGCTCGGTAACATGGGCATCGCCGGCGGCGGCATCAACGCGATGCGCGGCGAGTCCAACGTCCAGGGGTCCACGGACTTCGGTCTGCTGTACCACATTCTGCCGGGCTACCTACAGACACCCGTCCCTACCGACCAGAGCCTGGCGGCTTACCTCCAGCGTTGCACGCCGGCCAGCCAGGACCCCACCAGCGCCAACTGGTGGCAGAACTACCCCAAATACATCGTGTCGTACCTGAAGGCCATGTACGGCGCCGCGGCGACCACGCAGAACGACTTCTGCTTCAACTGGCTGCCCAAGCGCGACGGGAAACAGTCCCACATGGCCATCTTCGAAGACATGGACAGGGGGAAAATCAAAGGCGCCTTCTTCTTCGGACAGAACCCGGCCGTCGGGGGTCCCGACACCAACCGCGAGACCCGTGCCCTGGCCAACCTCGACTGGCTGGTCGCGGTGGACCTGTGGCAGACCGAGACGGCCAACTTCTGGCTTCATCCGAGCGAGGGTCGTCCGGCCGACATCAAGACCGAAGTGTTCCTGCTGCCGGCCTCCGCCTCCTTCGAAAAGGAAGGATCGATCTCCAACTCCGGCCGCTGGGCCCAGTGGCGTTACAAAGCGGTCGATCCGCTCGGGATGGCGAAATCCGACCTGTGGATCGTCGACCAACTGGTCCGAGAGATCAGGCGGCTCTACCGGAGCGAAGGCGGCGAGTTCCCCGATCCCATCGTGAAGCTGAGTTGGGACTACGCCGGCGGCGAGGAGGGGATCGATGTCCACAAAGTGGCCCGGGAGATCAACGGCCTCGACAAGACGACCGGGCACCAGGTCGCCAGCTTCGCCGCCTTGAAGGACGACGGCACCACCGTGTGTGGGAACTGGCTGTACGCCGGCAGCTACACAGACGACGGCAATATGATGGCGCGGCGCGATGCGACCGACGCCGCCAACGGGATCGGCCTCTTCCCCGGCTGGGCTTGGTGCTGGCCGGTCAACCGGCGGATCCTCTACAACCGTGCCTCGTGCAACCCCGACGGCGTGCCCTGGAACCCCCGCAAGTGGGTTGTGAAGTGGGATCCCACCGCCAACGCCGGCAAGGGTGCCTGGCTCGGCGACGTCCCGGACGGTGGTTGGCCCCCGCGGGACCGGCGGCCGTTCATCATGCGCCCCGAGGGAGTCGCCTGCCTCTTCGCCACGAGCGGGATGGTGGACGGTCCGCTGCCGGAGCACTACGAGCCCATGGAAAGCGTCATGCGCAACCGGTTCTCTCGGACGCAGACGAACCCCGTGGCCGCCATCTTCCAGACGCCCGAGCAGAACGACCGCAACTTCGAGGAATTCGTCCGCGAATATCCGATCATCGCCACCACCCACCGCCTGTCCGAACACTGGCAGGCCGGTCAGATGACGCGCAATATCTCGCTGCTCAACGAACTGATGCCGGCGATGTTCGTCAAGATGTCCCTCGAACTCGCGGACCGGCTCGGCATCAAGAACGGACAATCGGTCGTCGTGACCACACCCCGCGGCGAGATCGAGGCCCGAGCTCACGTCACGCTGCGTATCCAGCCCTTCGAGATCGACGGCCAGCCGGTGGAGTGCATCGCCCTACCGTGGCATTTCGGGTTCATCGGCGAAAGCACCGGCGCCCCGGCCAACCGCTTGACCGGGCACTGGGGCGACGCCAACACCCAGATCCCTGAATACAAGGTCTTCCTCTGCAATGTGAAGAAAGGAGGCACGGCCTGATGCTGAAGAATCCGACCATTCTCTACGACCCGATGCTCTGCACCGGCTGTCGCGGCTGTCAGGTGGCCTGCAAGCAGTGGAACGACCTGCAAGGAGAGAGTTCCGGCTGGTTCGAAGGCCCATCCTACACCAGCCCCAAGTGGATCTCCGCCAACACCTGGCTTTTGCTGCAAATGCACGAGGAACGCTTCCTCGACGGCAAACTGGTCTGGGCCTTCACGCAACGTCGTTGCCACCACTGCCAGGATGCGGCCTGCGTGAACCTCTGCCCGGCGGAACCCAAGGCGGCCGCCCGCGACGAGCACGGCATCGTCACGATCGATCCCGAGCTCTGCATCGGCTGCGGCACCTGCGTCGAGAACTGCCCGTTCGAAGCACCAAAGCTCGCCGAGGAGTATGAGATCGCCCGGAAATGCACCATGTGCATCGATCGGCAGCGGGCCGGCCTGCGGCCGGCCTGCGTCACCACCTGTCCAACGGGAGCGACACTGTTTGGGGAGCGGGACGAAATGGTGAGGATCGGCAAGGAGCGGGCTAAGAGGAACAAGCGGGGAGTCCTCTACGGACTCTCGGAGGCGGGCGGCAGTTCCGTCCTGTACGTTCTGCCCTACGGGCGCGAATACGAAGGCTTCCCGGCTGATCCCAAGCCTCGTGGTGACGTGATGGGTGCGTTACCACGCAAGGACGCGCCGGTTCTCGGTAGTCTGTCGGCGCCGGGTGCCGTGGCACTCGGCTCGGTCGTCCTCGGCCTGCAGAAGCTGGCGGAAAGGAAGACCGAGGTCCGCCGCGAAGAGAAACCGTAGACGGCGACCGGTCCTTGCGTGGCGTCACGGCCGCGCCTGGTAAACCCGCGAGGCGGCAGCCGCCGCCTTGTGGTGTTTTCCTATCACTCGCTGCGTTCGCGGCGGATCCGCGCCCCCAGCGCCGCCAGTCGTTGCTCGATACGCTCGTACCCGCGATCGATATGATAGACGCGCCGCACCTCGCTCCGCCCGTGCGCCGCCACCGCGGCCAGCACCAGCGCCGCCGACGCCCGCAGATCGGTCGCCATCACCGGCGCCCCCTGCAACGCCGCCACGCCGGTGACGATGGCCGTGCCGTCGTGTACGTCGATCTGCGCACCCAGACGCTGCAATTCGGCGGCATGGGTGAAGCGGTCGGGATAGATGGTGTCGGTGATGCGGCTGACCCCGCCGGCCAGCGCGGCCGCGGCCATGATCTGCGCCTGCATGTCGGTGGGAAAACCGGGGAAGGGCTCGGTGATCACCCGCACCGGCTGCAGGGGACCGCTGCGTTCAGCCACCACCAGGTCGCCCTCGCCAGCGACGGTGCAGCCGAGGTCGCGCAACACTCCCAGCACCGGCTGCAGGTGGTCGAGCCGGCAACCGCTGAGTCGGATCCGGCCGCCCGCCACCGCCACCGCCGCCAGGAACGTGCCGGCCTCGATCCGGTCCGGGATCACGGTGCACCGCAGCGGCGCCAGCGACGAAACGCCTTCGATATGCAGGGTGCGCGTGCCCAACCCTTCGACGCGGGCCCCCGCGGCGACGAGCGCCTCGCCGAGTTGGACGACTTCCGGCTCGCAAGCGCAATTCTCGAGCAGGGTCTCGCCCCGCGCCAGCACAGCCGCCATCATCACGTTGCAGGTGGCCCCGACCGATACCGGCTCGAAGCGGAAGCGGCCGCCGCGCAGGCCGCGCGGCGCGCGGCTGACGATGTACCCGTGTTCTTCGGCCACCTCGGCGCCGAGCGCGGCCATACCGGCCGTGTGCAGGTCGACCGGCCGCGGGCCCCAGGCGCACCCGCCCGGCTTGGAAACCCGCGCCGCGCCGTAGGCCGCGAGCAGGGGACCCAACACATAGATGCTCGCGCGCATCTTGCGGACGATGTCGTAGGGCGCGGTATGCGAGGTCAGCGGGACCGTTGTATCCAGGCGCAGTTCGCCGTTCGCCAGTTCGCCCGCCACGCCAAGTTCGCGCAGCAAGTCCAGGAAGAAGCGCGTGTCGCGCAGGTCCGGCGCGTTCGCCAGCCGCGTTTCGCCGCAGGCCAGTAGGGCGGCCGCCATCAGTGGCAGCGTCGCGTTCTTCGCGCCGGCAATGCGCACGTCGCCCATCAGGGGCGTCGGTCCATCGATCACGAAGTAGTCCATGCTTGGCTCAACCCTCCGGCCGCCGGCCCGTCACCACGCGCGGCAGTTCGTTGTAGTCCCGTTCCAACGCGACCGCTTGAAGTCCCGACGCCGCCAGCAACGACGGCACGCTCTCACCCTGATCCGCGCCGATCTCCAGCGCCAGCCAGCCGCCCGGTCGCAGCCAGTGCGGCGCGGCCGCGGCCAGCGCGCGGTACACCGTCAGCCCGTCCGGCCCGCCGTCGAGCGCGGCCGGCGGATCGCGCCGGACGTCCGGCGGCAGCGTCTCGAGATCGGCGCTGCAAATGTAAGGCGGATTGCTCACCAGCAGGTCCACCCGCTGGCGCAGAGTCGCCGGAACCGGGTGCAGCAGATCGCCCAACAGCGCGTGGACCCGGCCAGCAACCCCATGCCGGTGCGCGTTCTCGCCGGTCAACTGCACGGCCCGCGGGTCGACGTCCGTGGCCCAGACCTCGGCGGCCGGCAACTCGAGCGCCAGGCTCACGGCGATCACGCCGCTGCCGCAACCGACCTCGACGACTTTGGGCGCCACCAGCCGGTGATCGGGCGGCGTGAGCAGCCGCACCGCGGTTTCCACCAGGCGTTCGGTTTCCGGACGCGGAATGAACACGCCGGCCGCCACTTTGAAGTCGCGGGAATAGAAGCCGGTGGCCCCGATGATCGCCTGCAGGGGTTCGCCGGACGCCCGCCGCCGCACCAGGTCCCGATACCGCGCCGTCTCGGCGACGCTGACCGGACGGTCCGACTGCAGGTAGAGTTCGATACGCGCCAGCCCCAGCACGTCGCTCAGCAACCGCTCGGCGTTCAGCCGCGCCGAGTCGACTCCCTTGCGCGCCAGGTAGTCGCTGGACAGGGCGATCAATTCGCGGACGGTCTTCACGCGGCCTCCGCCGGGCCGGCGCGTCAGGCGCCGCGGCTGGACGCCAGAGCCAGCGTGCGGCGGTAGTCCTGGATCGCGGCCACCACGTCGTCGAGTTCGCCCTGCATGATGGCCTCGAGATTGTGCACGGTCAACCCGATGCGGTGGTCCGTCAGCCGGCTCTGGGGGTAGTTGTAGGTGCGGATCTTGGCCGAGCGGTCGCCGGAGCCGACCTGGCTCTTGCGTTCGGCCGCGATCGCCGCCTCCTGCTCGGCGATGGCTCGTTCCAGCAGGCGCGAGCGGAGCACCTGCAGCGCCTTGGCTTTGTTCTTGTGCTGCGACTTCTCGTCCTGGCACTGCACGACCAGGCCGGTGGGCAGGTGCGTCACGCGCACGGCGGAGTCGGTGGTGTTGACGGACTGCCCGCCCGGTCCGCTGGAGCGGAATACGTCGATGCGCAGGTCCTTTTCGTCGATCTCGACGTCGACCTCCTCGGCCTCCGGCAACACGGCCACCGAGGCGGCCGAGGTGTGGACCCGCCCCTGGCTCTCGGTCACCGGGACGCGCTGCACGCGGTGCACGCCGCTCTCCCAGCGCAGCACGCCGAAGGCACCCTGGCCGCGCACGGCGTAGATGACCTCCCGAAAGCCGCCCATCTGGCCCTCGGTGGCGGCGATCAGCTCGGTTCGCCAGCCGCGGTGCTCGGCGAAGCGCAGGTACATCCGCGCCAGATCCTCGGCGAACAGGGCGGCCTCGTCGCCGCCGGTGCCGGCGCGGATCTCGAGGATCGCGTCGCGGTCGTCGTTCGGATCGTGCGGCAGCAGCGCCGTTTCGAAATCGGCCAGAGCCGTGTCCAGCCGCGGCTCGAGCGACGCCAGCTCCTCGGTGATCATCGCCGCCATTTCCGGATCCTTCTCGGCCCGCAGAAGCTGGCGGCTCTCGTCGTACTGGGCTTGCAGGCCGAACCAGCGCAGGCCGATCTGGAGCTGCTTCTCGACGCGGCGATGCTCTTGCGCGAGCTGCCGGTAACGCGCCTGGTCCTTGTAGGCGTCGCCCTCGCTCAGCTTGGCGGTCAACTCGTCGAAACGCCGGCGCAGAGCGTCCAGGTTTTCCTTCACGCCGAGCCTCCCCGAGGTCCGCCGAACGCCTCCGCGGCGGGCGCGTCGCCTTCCGGCAGATCGAAGTAGATTCGGGTCTTGAAGCCCTCGGCTTCGGGCGTCAGCGCCGCGCGCAGGGCGGCCATGGCCACGTCGAGCTGTGAATCGTCGGGCTCGTTGGTCGTGATCCTCTGCAGCCAGAGACCCGGCAGAATGACCGGCCGCAGCCACCAAGCATTGCAGAAGCGTCCCGACAGCTTGATCGCCTCGTAGGCCAGGCCGCCGATCAGGGGCACGAACGCCAGCCGCAGAAGCCGTTCGCCCACTGTCTCCGGCTTGCCCAGGAACACGAAGACGACGATCGAGATGATCATCACGAAGAAGAGGAAGCTCGTGCCGCAGCGCGGATGCAGGGTCGTGAAGGGGCGGGCGCCCGGCGCATCCAGGGAGCGGCCGTTCTCGAAGGCGTGGATCGACTTGTGTTCAGCGCCGTGGTACTCGAAGACCCGGCTCATGTCCTTCATCAAGCTGATCGCCCACAGGTACAGGATGAACAGCGCCACGCGGATGATCCCGTCGACCACGTTGAACCAGAGCGAGCCTTCGACCCCCAGCCAGTGGGTCACGAGCAGTGGCAGATAGAAGAAGAGGCCCAGGCTGAGCGCGAAGGCGAGCACGATGGTGCCCCACATCCAGAGCGTGTCCTTGCGCGAAGAATGGGCGCGGTCGACGCGGTCCTCGCTGACCGCCTGGTCGGCCGAGAACATCAGCGCGTCGATGCCCAGCGCCATGGTTTCCAGCAGGTGCACGCCGCCGCGCAAGACCGGGATGTTCAGCCAACGGTATTTCGCGACCACACTGCGAAAGGGTTTCTTGCGGATCACGATGCGGCCCTCGGGATTGCGCACGGCGATGGCGACCGCCTTGGGGCTGCGCATCATCACCCCCTCGATGACTGCCTGGCCGCCGACGGCAAGGTCTAGCTTGCGGGCCTCGTCGCTGCCGGCGGCCGCCGGCGAATTGTTGTGATCGGCGTCAGCCGGCGTCATGGCGGCGGGCGAGGTTCGCTCGTTCATCCCGTTCCTTTCCGTGCGACGGGCCGTCAGCGTACGGCCGGCGCCGCGTCCGGCAAAGACACGAGGGCACCGGGTTGACGGCCCGGCGCCCTCGCAATCTGTCCAGGCGATCGGTCTGGGCGCCCCCCAGGGCGGGCGCGCGACCTACTTCTTGCCGCCGTACTTGACCCCTTCGTACCGCTTGCGGAAGCGTTCGACGCGTCCTGCGGTGTCGACGATCTTCTGCTGTCCGGTGAAGAACGGGTGGCAGTTGGAGCAGATCTCGACATTGATCTTCGCCCGGGTGGACTTCGTCTTGATCACGTTGCCGCACAAGCAAGTGATCTCGCAATCGACGTACTTGGGGTGAATGTTCGGTTTCATCGTCCTCTGACCTTGTTGCCGTCCCGTCATGTCGCGATCCAACAAACAAATATACGACCAGCCTGGAGGCAAGAGGCAATTTCGGGGACTCCTGCGCCGCCAGCGTCTCAGGCGTTCATCGCGGACAGGAACTGTTTGTTATCCTTGGTCTTGCCCAGTTTATCGAGCAGGAACTCCATGGCCTCGACCGGCGAGTAATCGCTCAGGTACTTGCGCAGAACCCAGATCTTGTTGAGGTCCTTCGGGTCCAGCAGCAGGTCCTCCTTGCGCGTACCGCTCTTGAACAGGTCGACCGCGGGGTAAATGCGCCGGTCGGCGATCTTGCGGTCCAGGACCAGTTCCATGTTGCCGGTGCCCTTGAACTCTTCGAAAATGACCTCGTCCATGCGGCTGCCGGTCTCGATCAGCGCCGTGGCGATGATGGTCAGCGACCCGCCGTCCTCGATGTTGCGCGCAGCGCCGAAGAAGCGCTTCGGTTTTTGCAACGCGTTGGAATCGACGCCGCCGGAGAGGATCTTGCCCGAATGCGGCACCACCGCGTTGTGGGCGCGCGCCAGGCGCGTGATCGAGTCGAGCAGGATCACCACATCCTTGCCGCTCTCGACCAGGCGGCGGCTCTTCGCCAGCACCATGTTGGCAACCTGTACGTGGCGCTCGGCCGGCTCGTCGAACGTCGAACTGATGACCTCGCCCTTAACCGAGCGAGCCATGTCGGTCACTTCCTCGGGCCGCTCGTCGATCAACAGCACGATGAGGTGAATTTCCTGGTGGTTCGCCGTGATCGCGTTGGCGATGGTCTGCAGGATGACTGTCTTGCCGGCCCGCGGGGGCGAAACGATCAATCCGCGCTGGCCCTTGCCGATAGGCGCCATCAGGTTGATCAACCGTGTGGTGAGGTTGGTGCTCTTGAACTCGAGGTCGATCATCTGATCCGGATACAACGGCGTCAGGTTGTCGAAGAGCGTGACCTTCTTGGCGTCCTCCGGGTCCATGTAGTTGACCGATTCGACCTTGAGCAGGGCGAAGTAGCGTTCGTTCTCCTTCGGCGGACGCACCTGGCCGCTGATCGTGTCGCCGGTCTTCAGATCGAATTTCTTGATCTGCGAGGGCGACAGATAGATGTCGTCCGGTCCCGGCAGGTAGTTGTACTTGGCCGCCCGTAGAAAACCGTAGCCCTCGGCGAGGATCTGCAGCACACCCTCCGCGTGGATGAGGCCGTTCTTCTCGGTCTGCCCCTCCAGGATCTTGAAGATCAATTCGCTCTTGCGCAGGGTGCTGACCGCCTCGATGTTCATCCCGCGCGCCACCTCCACGAGCTCGCGAATGTTCATCTCCTGCAGTTCCTTGATATCCATCGGTGCTCCTTGGGCCCGTCCACCGGGCGGGGCTCGGCAAGGAAGGTGGCCAACAGGCGGCCGAATCCGGCTCCTTGCCCAGGTCGGGATTGCTACGGCGAAGTGAGGGTTGTTCTCAAGGTTTCGCGCGATCCAGGGACCGCCGCGCACTCAGATCGTATGCTCCGGTCGGGGCAGCCGGACCAAGTTAACCCGGATCAGCCAGATTTAGCAAGGGGCGTACCAAATATCGAGCCTGCCGACGCCCAACCTTGCCGGTGAATCTATTGAATCCCCGTCAATTCGTTGTAGGTAGCCATGTTTTCGTTGAAACCGGCCTCGTCGCCCAGTAGAGCCAGCGTGTTCGCCAGGAAATAGAACCCGTCGGCGTTGCCCGGCGCCAGGTTGGTGACCGCGTTGCCGACCTCGACGCCGCGGCGCAACGCGGCCAGGCCCTCGGCCTCCAGCGCCTGCGAACGCGCCGGATCCTCGGTTACAGCCTGAGCCGCCTGGGTCAACAGCTCTTGGCCGTACAGCAAGAAGAGCTGCTGGCGCTCGACCAGCAGCATAATGTCGTAAACGTCCTGTTCACTGGCCAGACCGTACGCTTCGATGGCGCGGGAGTAGTTTTTCGCCTGGCGGAAATTGAACCCGGCCTCGGAGTAGAGCTCCTTGAGGCGGGCGTCGTTGGTCGGATCGGTATCGTTCAAGAAGATTTCGGCCACCTTCAGGAAGAGACCGGCGGCTTCTTCATACCGTTCCTGCTTGCCGTACAAACCGACGACGTCGAGCAGCAGTTCGGGATCCTCGCCGTGCTGGCGCAACAGGTCGTCGTAAATCGCCTGGGCGTCGCCGGTGCGGTCGAGTTGCGTCAACACATAGGCCTTGTCCGCGCGCAACCGGTAGGCATCGGGCTGAGCCACCAAGACCTGGTCGAGCAGCGCCAGGGCTTCCAGACGCAGAGCCTTGGCCGTGTTCGGATCATCGGGCAGCAGTTCCGCTTGCTGGATCTTCATGCCGGCGATGCTCTTGATCGAATTGAGGGAATCCGGCACGGCCGCGTAGGCGAGGCGGAAGAACCCTTCGGCTTCTTCGTAATGCCGATCCCGCCACATGCTCTGGCCTTCGCGCAGCGTATTGCGGTAGTTGATCTCCAGCGCCTCGGCCACACGGTCGGACATCGCGTCGGGGTTCATTTCCCTGGCCCGCATGTAGCGCGCGTATGCGTTCTCGAAGGAGCGCTTGGCCAGAAGGTAATCGTTATCCTGGATGGCCTGCTGCGCCATGCGGCTGTAAGCCTCGCCTTGGTAGTAATACGCCTCGGGATCGTTCGGCGTGTAATAGAGGCCCTCTTCGATCACGTCGATGGCCTTCTGGTAATTGTTCTGCTCGATATACAGGATCGCACTGGTGGTATGGGCGGACCGGCAGCCGATCAAGGCGGAAGAAAGGGCGAGCATAACCAGCACGGCCGACAAAGCTAGCGATCGCTTGGTCATCAGAGGCTCCCCTCGGGACCACCGTCGGCTCAGGACCATTCCGCAGCAGTAAGGTCTGAGACGTTCTCGTGGTCGTAGGGTTTGGTGGGAATCGGCACTCATCACAGAAGGTCTGGTTGGCGGCCGTCGGCCGCACAGCCCGACCTGGTTAACACCTAAAGTACGTAAGAGATTTCGCGGCGGGAAGTCAAGGAAAATGCCCGCTCAGAGCTCTTCCGATTGCCGCATTCGCTCGCCGCGGCGCCCGCCCGGGTGGTCCCGGCGCAGCCGCGGTCCTTCGCCCGCGGCGGGGAACAGACCGCGATAGGCCTCTCGCTGCTGTGGGGTCAGGATCGCACGTTCGCGATACATCACGTCGACCACGACCGAATCGAGCGCCGCCTGAAGCCGGCTGATCTGCCGCTGCGCGTCATGTACGCCCGGCAAGGTCGGCTCCGCCGCGGAAAGCAGCTCGTGAAGCGCCGACCGGGCTTGTTGTAGTTCTTGTCGCCGCGCGAACACGTCCTCGCCATGTTCTCGATGCAGCGCCCACAACGCATCGCGCTGGCTCACGGTCAGATCGAGGCGTTCGGCCATGCGATCGAGCCGCCGCTGCATGAATCGCTCGACCTGGGCCTGATCCGCCTCGCGCTCCGGAAGCGGCGGTCCGGCGGACGGCTGCGGCGCAACGCGCAACAGATGCAACCCGAAGCCGAGGTTCAACCCCAGCGACAGCAAGAGAACGATCAACCAGCCTCGTTTCATGATCCTGCTTCCCCGTTGAGGTTCTCCAGTTGCAGCCAGAGCTGGTCGAGGGACGGCCAATCGGCGTCGAGATAGCCGACCTCGGCCGTCTGGCCGGCATGCGCCGGCGCCGACGCCACCGGACCGCCGAGCTGCCAGCCGAGCAGCAGACCGGCGGCCGAGGCCGCCACCGCCAGACCGCGATAGGACCACGACCAGCGCTGAGGTCGCGCCTGTGGCCGCAGCCGCGCCGCCAGTCGCGGCCAGAGAGGCGCCAATTCCGGCACCGGCGCGGCCGTATCGACGAGTTCCCAGAGACGCCGGCAGGCGTCGAGTTCGCGCCGGCAGTGCGGACACTGCTGGATGTGATCCTGGAACCGCGCGGCGTCTGGCGGAGACAGTTCGCCGTCCAGCCACGCCTGGATCCGGTCGGTCACGTGCGTCATGACTGCTCCTTTCGCGAGGCCGGCTCCACAAGCAGCGCCAGGCGCTGTCGCAACGAATCCGCCGCCCGCTGGAGCAGGGATTCGACGGCCGGAACGGTCGTTTCGAGAACCTCGGCGATCTCCTGATAGCTCAGCCCCTGCCAGCGTTTCAGAACCACCGCCTGCCGTTGTCGCTCCGGCAAGGACTGCACGGCCGCCTGGACCTCGCGCGAGGTCTCCCGGCGGGCCAGGTCCTGCAAGGGGTTGGGTCCGGTTGCGGCGTGGTCGTGGACGGCCGGATTGAAATCGACCCAGCGTAGGATGCGCCGCCGCCGCAGGACGCTACGGGCCTGGTTGCCCGCGATGCGCAACACCCAGCTCCTGAACTTCCCTTCCGGGCGGTAGCGCCCCGCCTGGGCAAAGACCTTGATGAAGGTCTCCTGGGTCATGTCCTCGGCCTCCTCGACCGAACTCAGCATGTGCGCCAGGAATGAGAAGACCGGTTGTTGCCAGCGGGCGAGGAGCTGCTGGAAAGCCAGCTCCTCGCCTGCGGCGGTGCGCCGCATCAAACTGTCGTCGTCCTGGCACACGCTCGATAACCCGCCTGATGCCTGCGTCCCGGCAACTCGCTAGCGGCCGAACCTCGGGCTGCGACCCCGTCCTTCGCGTTGGAAGTCGCCGCCGCGCTGCCGGTGCCGGGGTTCGCCGTCCCGGCAGAGCAACAGTTCGTCGCGCTGTTCAGCCGTGAGCTGCGCGCGGACGGCCAGCCTGGTTTTCACCCGTAAGACCTGCAGTTTCGTCCGCAGTTCGCCGACGCGCTCGGTCAACTGTACCACGGTGCTTTCGGACGGCGAATCCTTGAGCATCTCGCCTTGCAGCTCATGGCGCGCCCGCTGCAACTGCTTGCGCAGCTCGACGCCTTCTTTGCGCGCGGCTGTTTGCAGCTTCTCGATCGCCGCCTGCTGATCCTCGCTGAGATCGAGGCGCTGCAGCATCCGGTCGAACTTCGGCATGTCCGGCGCCGTCGCGTCGATCTGGCCGCGCAGACCCCGCAGCGGCCGTTCAGTCTGGGCCAGCGCGCTGGTCGCGAGCGTGAACGCGAGGATGGCCGTCAGGATGATGATCGTCTTCCGCTTCATGACGTTGACTCCTTGTCGTTGCGTTTCGGGTAAGGCGGCCGGCGAGGCCGCCGCGTTGTGCTTGTATCCGTTCATGCACCCCTAACGCAGCGCTTGCAGCAATCCAGCGGACGATTTTTCTGGATTATCGCACGTGAGTGATTGGGGTTGCCCGGACCACTCAAGACGAACCGTCGCGAAGTACCGGGCTACACGCTGAACCGGATCTCGACGATATCGCCATCCTGCACAACGTACCCTTTGCCCTCGAGCCGCACCTTGCCGGCGGCCTTGGCGGCGCCGTGGCCGCCGGCCGCCTGCAAATCGTCGAAGGCGCAGACCTCGGCGCGGATGAACCCCCGCTCCATATCCGAATGAATGGCGCCGGCGGCCGCGGGGGCGCGGGCACCGCGCGGAATGGTCCACGCGCGGCATTCATCCGGTCCCACGGTGAAGAAGCTTTGCTGATCGAGCGCGCAGTAGGCCGCGCGAATCATGCGGTGAGCCGCCGGCTCGGCCACCCCCAGCATCGCCAGAAACTCCTGCGCTTCCTGCGGGGCGAGATCCATCAGCTCGGCTTCGACGGCCGCACACAGCACCACGGTTTCGGCCCCGGCGTCGGCCGCCCCAGCCAACACGGTCTCGCCGGGAGGTTCCGCTTCCGCATGGTTCAAGACGACGATCAACGGTTTGAGGGTCAAGAACGTGAACCCCGCCACGACGCGACGCTCGTCGTTCGACAAGTCGAGGCCGCGCAACGGCCGGCCCGCCTCCAGGCACGCCTGGAAGCGCTCCAGAAGATCGATTTCCAGCGGCTGGTCTGACTTGCCCTTGAGACGCTGTTCCCGGCGGAGTCGTTCCAGACGCTTTTCGACGATCTGCAGGTCCGCGATGATGAGCTCGAGCGCGACCGTCGTCAACTCGCCGGCCGGATCGCAAGCGCCGTAGCCCCCGTCGAAGCAGCGGACGACCTGGGCCAAGGCGTCGACCCGCCGCGCGTGTTCGAGGAAGCGCGTGGCTTCGCGCGCGCCCGCCTGACCCGGTTCGACCAGGAAACCCGGAACGTCGACCCATTCGATCTGCGCATGGACGGTGCGCCGAGGCCGGTAGATTGAGGCGAGATAATCGAGTCGCGGATCGGGGACGGTCCCCATGGCGCGGTGCGGTTCGACACCGCCCTGGCCGGCCGGCAAACGGCTCCCAGTGACGATGTTGAACAGCGTGGTCTTACCGGTGAATTTCAGCCCGATGATCCCGACCTGCACGGCTTGCACTCCGGGGAAGATGCCAACGGTCAGGGTTCGGGATCGCTGACATGGAAATCAACGGGCTGGTTCCAAGTCGACCAGGGACCGTGTCGCCCCTGCGCATCGTACGCGACGATGCGCGCATGGTAGCGCCGGCCGTACACTCCGTCGACGAAGATGAATTCCTGCTCGACCCGTTGGCCCGGTTCGCCAACGTGCGGGACCTCGTAAATCGACTCGAAGCCCTCGGGATCGTCGTATTCGGCGATGTGCAGCAAATACCTCACCGGTTGGCTGCCCGTGGCCGGCGGCCACCAGTTGCAGCGGACCCGCAGCGGCGGCAAGGGATCGCTGACGGTCTCCGCCGCCAGTAAGGCCAGCAAAAAAATCGACGACGCTACGATCAGCCGCCCCATGGGTTTATCCTATCTCAACGGTCGGAGGAAAAATCGCCTCTTCCGCGCGACGATCCATTCCTTATTATTACGAGATTCGAAACGCCGGCGCCACCACATTTGTGGTCGGAACGAGCGGAACGGATCCGCCGACGGCCGACGAGCGGCGAGCAAACCCGACTGGCACCGAATCTGCATGTTGCGCTAGGTTCCCCCCGAAAGGATTCGCGTAGCGACCGACAAGGAGGTCTCGATGATCCAGGCCAGGTCGTTCATCCTCGCCCCGCTAGTGCTTCTCATCCTGACCGGCAGCGGATTGACCCGCGATATTCATGTTCCAAGCGACGTCGCGACGCTGAGCATGGCGTTGAAACAGGCCGGGCGCGGAGACACAATAATCCTGGCACCGGGTCAGTATTACGCCAGCGACATCGATCTGCCTGATCGCGTCGCGGTGGTGGGCGCCGCCGAAGATCCGTCGGGCGTCGTCATCTACGGCGAGGGACACAAGCGGTTGTTCCGCGCCGAGGGGCTGGAACGCTTCGACTTCGTCGGCGTCACCTTGACCGGCGGCGGCGCGACGGGCGCCACTGTCTACGATGCCAGCGGGGGCGCGCTGCTCGTCAGCAATTCCAGCATCGGACTGGAACGGGTCCATGTCCTCGGCAACACGGCGCAGTCCGGCGGCGGCGCCGTGCAGGTCACCTATGGCGAACTGATCGCCAGCGATTGCGTCTTCGCCGACAACCACGCCGCCAAAGGCGGCGGCGCCGTCGCCATCGGCTACGAATCGCAGGCCGTATTCGAGCGCACCAGCTTCGCCGGCAACACCGCCGCCTGGGGCGGCGCGCTCTCGGTCCGGACCGCGTCGAATTGCCAATTGATCGCCTGCACGTTGACCGGCAACCTCACGCCCTCAGCCCAGCAGCTCGGCGGCGCGCTGTTCGCCGATTACTCGGCGACGGGGTTGTTCGCGGATTGCGTTTTCGCCGAGAACTCCGCCCGCCTGGGCGGCGCCGCCCGGTTGAACGGCGTGCTGGCGAATTTCGTCAACTGCACCGTCAACGCCAACTCGGCCTCGGAATCGGGCGGCGCGTTCCAGTCCCGCGACAGCGAACTCAACCTGTTGCGCACGATCGTCAGTTTCAACGTCGGCGCCGCCCTGGCCAGTGAAACCACCACCGTCAACTGCGGCGCGACCGTGATCTACGGCAATCTCGGCGGCGACTGGAACGGCGACCTCGAACCGCTGCGCGATCAAGGCGGCAATCTGGAAGCCGACCCGCTCTACTGCGAAGCCGCCGACTACCATCTGCAGGACGATTCACCCTGCGCGCCGGCCAACAACCCGTACGGTTTGATCGGCGCGTTGCCGGTCGGGTGCACCGACGTCTCGATTACCCTCCAGAGCTTCACGGCCACCCGGCAGCACCAGGAAATCGACCTGGTCTGGACCGTCGCGGGGCCGCCGCACGAGTTCCGCCTCCAGGGACGCCCCCAGGCCGATCCCGCCGCCGAACCCTGGATCGTTCCGTACGAGGCCTCGCCGATTCCCGGTCGCTACCTCGCCCAGGACAAACCGAACACCGGCGGTGAAGCGGTCTACTATCGCCTGGACGCGCGCACGGCCGGCGGCGAATGGTTCCTGCTGGGCGAACTCGTGGTCGAGGCGGTTCCGGACGAATGGGCGCCCGGGCTCCAAATGGGGCGCATCTTTCCCAATCCGTTCAATCCGCAGGTGAATATCCAGTTCGAGCTCGGCAAGCCATCGCGCGTGTTCGCCGCCGTCTATGACATCAACGGCCGTCTGGTCGTGGTGCTCGCACAAGGGGACCGGCCCGCGGGCCATCACGCACTGAGTTGGGACAGCCGCGACAGCGCCGGCCGCGTCCAACCCACGGGAACCTATCTGCTGCGCATCACCAACGGCGAAACGCAGCAAACCTCGAAGCTGTTGCTGATCAAGTGACGACGCCGCGCCTGGAGGGGGCGGCCCAGCGGCCGACCACGCCGGCCACCGGCTTGCCGTCGCCGGCAAAACCTTCCTCGTAGACGAGCAATTCCGGTCCCGCTGATTCGCGCATGTCCGCCGCGGCCGCGACATCGATCTGGCGCCACAAGCAGGCCGCCTCGCCGGCCCGCAGGCGGTGGCGAGGTTGTGGATTGCCGATGTAGCCGGGGGCATCGCGGAAGGTCTCGAGCATCACGACCCCGCCGCGGCGCAGGCACGCCGGCACGCGGCGGACGAGCTCGCGGTCGAGGAATCGCAGCAGCAGGATCGCCGCCCAGGGACCCGGCGGCAGACTCTCCGGTCGCCGCAGATCCGCCGGCCGCAAATCCAGGCGCACGCCGCTGCGCTCAGCCAGCCGGGCGGCCAGGGCCAGCGCCTCGGGCTGATGATCGACGCCGGTCACCTGCCAGCCGCGGCGAGCCAGCCAGACCGCGGCGCGGCCGGCGCCGCAGGCGAGGTCCAGCACCGGGCCGGCAGCCGGCGGCGGCAGTAGATGCGCCCAGCGCCGCAAGAACGCAGGTGGCCGCCAGAGAACGTCCGGCGACCGACCGCGCCGCCGGAGGTCCGCCGGCAGGGCGGCGACGTCCCGGGCGTCCAAGCCGAGCGCCTGCACCGACTCCCGTCCGCGCGCGGACAGACAGCCGGCGACCGCCGCGGCCAGGTCGCTGCGTTCGGCGACCACGAGCAGCGGCTCGTGGCGGGGCGGCAGATAGATCGAAGGCAGGTGCTCGTCCAGCCAGCCCGCCAGGACGGGCGGCGCCAACCCGGCCAACTCCGGTTCGTAAGGCAGCGAGAACGAACCCGGCAGATGGCCCGCGGCATGACCGGCCGCGTTGCGCAGATCCAGGATGTTGCCGCGACAGGCAGCCAGCGTCCGGCGGAGAGTGTCGATGGGCAGATTCATGACCGTATCTTTCAGGCGACGTACGGGGCGCGGCCGGCGCTTGGCGCCACGCTGCGTATCTGCTAGGATGGGACGTCGCGATCCGACCGCCCCGCCACCGGCGTACCAGGGCAACGGAGTCTGTCGTGGTGCTTCGCTACACCGTTCTGTCCACCCTGGCCGGACCGCTGCTCGCGGTCGCGGCGCCGGATGGGTTGCGCCACCTGCACTTGCTGCCGGAAGCGGACGCCTGGCAATTGACCCTCGCCCGGCTCGCGGCTGCCGCATCACCGGACCGTCCGCAGACAGCAGGCGAGACCTCCGCCCCTCCCATCCTGACCGAGGACCCCGCCGCGTTCAACCCCCTGGCGCGGCAGCTCGGAGAATATTTCGCCGGCGCGCGCAAGACCTTCGACCTGCCCCTGGCGCCGCGGGGAACGACGTTCCAGCAAGCGGTCTGGCGGCAGTTGTCGACCATCGGCTACGGACAGATCCGTTCCTATCGCCGACTGGCCGCCGATCTCGGCTCGCCGGCCGCCGCGCGCGCCGTGGGCCAGGCCGCGGCCCAGAATCCCCTGTTGATCTTGATTCCCTGCCATCGATTGCTCGGCAGCGACGGCCGCTTGGTGGGTTTTTCGGCTGGCACCGAGCTGAAGGCGCGTCTGCTCCGCCTGGAAGGGCATGTCCTGGCCGCCGGCCAGCGAATCCGCCCCCCCCGTTTGTTCTGAACTTGCACGCCAGCTTGCCGACGATACAATGAAGCGGTGATTGAAGCCGCGACGATCATTCGCCCCGCCCGGCCCATCGGCCACAGGAGTTCATCATGCAGCGAATCCGGAAGTTTATCGTTACACCCAACCTACCGCCGAAGCTGCAGCCGCTGCTGGAGATCGCGCGTAACATGTGGTGGGTCTGGAATCCGGAAGCGATCAACTTGCTGCGGCGGGTCGATCCGGATCTCTGGGATGAATACCGCAATAACCCGGTCGCCGTCCTGGGCAACCTGTCCTCGGACCGGATCAGCGATTTGACGCGGGACCAGGCATTCCTGGCTCATCTCGAGTCCGTCTACGAGGACTTGCAGCGCTACCTGAAGCAGACTTCCTGGTTCGAGAGCGAACACGAACACTTGGCCCAGACCAAGGTTGCTTACTTCTCCTTCGAGTTTGGCCTGCACGAGTCGCTACCGCTGTACTCGGGCGGTCTGGGCGTCCTGGCGGGCGATCATCTGAAATCGGCGACCGACCTCGGCGTGCCGCTGGTCGGCGTGGGTCTGGCCTACCAGTACGGTTATTTCCGGCAGTATCTGAACCACGACGGCTGGCAGCAGGAAGACTACCCGCTCAACGACTTCTACAACATGTCCATGACGCAAGAGCGCCTGCCGGACGGCCAGCCGGTGAGCGTGGAGATCGAGTACCCTGGCCGCAAGGTCACGGCGCGCGTCTGGCGGGTCCAGGTCGGCCGCAATCCGCTCTTCCTGCTCGACACCAACCTGCCCATCAACCGACTGGAGGACCGGGAGCTCACGAGCCGGCTCTACGGCGGCGACATCGATATGCGCATCCGCCAGGAGATCCTGCTGGGCATCGGCGGTTTGCGGGCGCTGCAGGCGATGGACATCCGCCCCGAGGTGTTCCACCTGAACGAGGGGCATTCGGCGTTCCTCTGCCTCGAGCGCATCCGCGCTTTGATGACCGAGCAGAAGCTGCCTTACGACGTCGCCTTCGAACTGGTGCGGTCGTCCAGCGTGTTCACCACCCACACGCCCGTGCCCGCTGGCAACGACCACTTCGACCCGCAACTGGTGCGCACCTACCTCAAACCGCTCGCCGACCAGCTCGGCATCGGCATGGACGGCGTCCTGGCGCTCGGCCGCCAGAATCCCGAAGACAAGCACGAATCGTTTTGCATGACCGTGCTGGCGCTGCGGCTGTCGCAGTTCGCCAACGGCGTCAGCGAGTTGCACGGCAAGGTGTCGCGCCAGATGTGGCAGCGGATCTGGCCCGGCGTGCCAGTGGACGAGTTGCCGATCAGCCACATCACCAACGGCATTCACACGCGATCGTGGCAGTGCATGGAACTGGCCCGGCTGTACGAGCGCTATCTCGGGCCGCGCTGGTACGACAAGCCGACCAACCACATGGTGTGGGAGCGCGTCAACCGCATCCCCGACGCCGAACTCTGGCGCGCCCACGAGCGCATGCGCGAACGGCTGGTCGGGTTCGTGCGCCGCCGCCTGCGCGTGCAGCTCGAGGCGCGCGGCGCCAATCGCGCCAGCATTCAGGCCGCGCGCGAGGTGCTCGACCCCGAAGCCTTGACCATCGGCTTCGCGCGGCGCTTCGCCACCTACAAGCGCGCCAATTTGATTCTGCGGGACCCCGAGCGGCTCGCGCGGATCCTCAACAAACCGGAGCGCCCCGTGCAGATCATCTTCGCCGGCAAGGCCCACCCCAAAGACCACCCTGGCAAGGAACTCATCCGCCAGATCGTGCACATGGCGCAGCGCGAGGAGTTCCGCAAACACATCGTCTTCCTCGAGGACTACAACGTCGAGGTCGCGCGCTACCTGGTCCAGGGCGTCGACATCTGGCTGAACAACCCCCGCCGGCCGCTCGAAGCGTCCGGCACCAGCGGCATGAAGGTGCCGGTCAACGGCGGCATCAACTTCTCGGTGCTCGACGGTTGGTGGTGCGAGGGATACAACAAGGAGAACGGCTGGGCCATCGGCGCGGGCGAGAACTACGACGACCCCGAGTATCAGGACCTCGTCGAAAGCACAGCCCTGTACGAGCTGCTGGAGAACGAGATCGCGCCGCTGTATTACGAACGCTCCAGCGACGACGTGCCGCGCGAATGGGTGCGCTACATGAAGAACTCGATGCGCACCGTCAACGCCGAGTTCAACACGAACCGCATGGTCGAGGAGTACACGCAGCGCTTCTACGTGCCGTGCCTCAACCACGTGCGCCGGCTGGCCGAGAACGACGCCGCCGCGGCGCGGGAGCTGTCCGAATGGCGCACCGCCGTGGTCAAACGCTGGCCGGCGGTGCAGGTGCTATCCATCGAGGCGGAAGACCAGGAAGCGCAACCCATGGGCTCGCGCTTCACCGTGCGCGCCAAGGTAGACCTCAGCCCGTTGACCGCGGACGATGTCCTGGTGGAGATCTACCACGGCTTGCTCGACCCGCGGGACAACATCATCGGCGGCGAGACGGAAACCATGATGCCCACCGGCGACGCCCCGTCCGGCGAGATCGTATTCCACGGCGAGATCCCGTGCCGCCGTTCCGGCCAGCGGGGCTTCACCGTGCGCGTGACGCCACGCAATCCGAAGTTCCCGCTCAATCGCTTCGAGACCGGATTAATCCGCTGGTTCGGCGAGGAGGTCCCGGCGCGCGCGCCCTCGCCGCAGAGCGTGCGCAGCTAGCCCGATCACGTCGCCGGCGTCTCGAGCCCCGGCACGAGCCGGCGGAGTTCCTCCACGTAGGCCTGGAATTGGCGGCGCCCCTGCGCGGTCAACCGGACCAGGGTTTGCGGTTTTTTGCCCGCGAATTCCTTGCGGATCTCCACCACGCCGCCCGCCGCGAGCTTGCCCAGGTGCACCGACAGCGTGCCGTCGGTCAGCTCGAGCGCCTGTTTCAATTCGGTGAAAGTCTGCCCGCCCGGGCGCGGCGCCAGCCGGCAGAGGATAAGCAGGCGCACGCGCCCGTGGATCAACGGAGACAGCGGGGCGCGTGCGTCGCGGCCGGAATCCGGCGCCGATGGATCTGCCACGCCCCTGGCCTCCCTGCCGGGCTTGGCTCCGGTGGCGGCCGGCGCATCGCAGCGGGCGGCCGCCCAGGCAGCCGTCGCGGTCCGTCACGACGGCTTGACATACAACGGGGGGCGGCCAGCACCCAGGACCGGTTCAGCCACCCCCCTGATCGCCGTCCGAACCTCCTGTTCGGCCCCATGCGGGGGTCGTCGCTCCGTCCGACCCGGCTTGTCAATCCTCCAGACAGGGCCGCCTTCGTGGCGCCGGGTCTCGCATCCGTGCGATTGCCCGCCTGCTGGACGACTCTTACTTGAATAATTCAAGTTCTTGGTTTTGTCAAGTATAATTTTTCGGGACACCGGGCGACCCAGCCTTCCGCGGGGATTTACCTGGATAACAAGGCTGTTCCATCTATCTTGGAGCCGTCATCGAGCTGTCATCGCCGGTGGCGCCGCCGCAACCCGCATTGCCCGCGAACGGCCAGGGCGCCGCCCCAGAGGCACAGGAGGTGGTCCATGAGGACCGCGAAGTTCATCGAGATCGAGGATCAATTCGGCGCGCATAACTACCACCCGCTGGACATCGTCGTCCGGAAAGCCGAGGGCGTCTGGGTGGAGGACGTCGAGGGCAAGCGGTACATCGACTTCCTCGCCGCCTACAGCGCCGTCAACCAGGGGCACTGCCATCCGCGGCTCCTGAAGGTGCTCAAGTCCCAGGCAGGGCGCGTCACGCTCACGAGCCGCGCCTTCCGTAACGATCAGCTCCCCCACTTCTGTCAGGAGATCTGCGGACTCACGGGATTCGCCAAGGTGCTGCCGATGAACTCGGGCGCCGAGGCCGTCGAGACCGCGCTCAAAGCGGCGCGCAAGTGGGGCGAGAAGGTCAAGGGAGTGCCGCCGGGCCAGGGCGAGATCATCGCCTGTGCGGACAATTTCCACGGCCGCACGATCACGATCGTGAGCTTCAGCACCGACGAGCAGTACCGCGACGGGTTCGGTCCGTTCACGCCCGGCTTCAAGATCATCCCCTACGGCGACGCCGACGCGCTCGCCAACGCGATCACCGACCGCACCGTCGCCTTCCTGGTCGAGCCGATCCAGGGCGAGTCGGGCATCGTGGTGCCGCCCGCGGGTTTTCTCAAGCGCGCCCGCCAGCTCTGCGACGAGCGCAACGTGCTGCTGATCTGCGACGAGATCCAGTCGGGCCTCGGCCGCACGGGCAAGCTCTTCGCCTACGAGTGGGAAGGCATCCGCCCCGACGGCGTGATCATCGGCAAGGCCCTCAGCGGCGGCTTCTACCCCGTGAGCGCCTTCCTGAGCGATGAAGAGGTGATGGGTGTCTTCAAGCCCGGCGATCACGGCTCCACCTTCGGCGGCAACCCGCTGGGCATGGCCGTCGCGCGCGAGGCGTTGAGCGTGCTGCAGGAAGAGAAGCTCGTCGAGCGCAGCGCCAAGCTGGGTCCCTGGTTCATCGAGAAGCTGAGCGAGATCAAGTCGCCGAGCATCGTCAAGGTGCGCGGCAAGGGCTTGTGGGTCGGCCTCGTGCTCAACACCAAGGCGCGGCCGTACTGCGAGGCGCTCAAGGAAGAAGGCATTCTCTGCAAAGAAACCCACGAGACGGTGATCCGCTTCGCGCCGCCGTTGTGCATCACCAAGCAGGAGCTGAACTGGGCGCTGCGGCGGGTGGCCAAGGTGTTCAAGAAGCTCGACGGTTGAGTCCGGCAACGCGGCTGAGCGTCGCGCGGCGGTTTGCGGCGGCCATGCCCGGCGCCGGCCGCGCCGCTCGCGCCGGCCTCAGCGTCGCAGGCCGGCCAACTCTTCCTCGCGCAGCGCGCGCCTGACCTTCAGGGGCGGTGAGCCCGTGATCAGGCGCGCGCCCTTGTTATAGCAGCAGAAGTTCCAGAGCCAGTTCCACATCACGGCCACCTTGGCGCGGAAGCTGATCAGAAACATGATGTGCACCAGGCCCCAGAGCAGCCACGCCACGGGGCCCGCGAACTCGCGGCCGCCAATCACCGCCACCGCGCGGTTGCGGCCGATGGTGGCCATGGTGCCGCGGTCGCGGTAGCGGAACGCGGGCCGCGCGGCTGGGCGGTCGCGCTCTTGCCCGCGGGCGGACCGGCGCACCTCGGCGTCGATGAGCCTGGCCGCGTGGCGGCCGCCTTGCAGCGCCACTTGCGCCACGCCCGGCAGCCCGTCCGGGTACCGCGAATCGTCGGCGCGCGCCAGATCGCCGAGCACGAAGACCTCGGGATGGCCGGGCAGCGAGAGGTCGGGCAGCACAGGCACGCGCCCGCGCGGATCGAGCGGCACGCCGAGCGATCGCGCCAGGGGCGACGCGGCGACGCCCGCCGCCCAGAGCACGTTTTCGGCCGGCACGAACTCCGCCCCCAGGCGCACGCCGTCGGGCGACACATCGGTCACCATGGCGCCGGTGCGCACCTCGACGCCGAGCCGTTCGAGATCGCGGCGAGCGCGGTCGGACAACGACGCGGACACACCCGGCAGCACGCGCGGCGATCCCTCCAACAGGATCACGCGGGCGGTCGTGGTGTCGATGTTGCGGAAGTCGTGCGGGATGGTGCGCGCGGCGATCTCCTTCAGCGCCCCGGCCAACTCGACGCCGGTGGGCCCGCCGCCAACGACGACGAAGGTGAGCTTGGCCCGGCGTGCGGCTTCGTCGGCCTCCTGCTCCGCCTCTTCGAAGGCCAGAAGCACGCGGCGGCGGATCTCCAGGGCGTCGTCGATGGTCTTGAGGCCCGGCGCGACGGCCGCCCAGTGGCCATTGCCGAAGTAGCTGTGCGCGGCTCCCGTGGCGAGGATCAGGTAGTCGTACCTCGTCTCGCCCCCCTCGTGCACGACGCATTGGCGGGCAAGGTCCACCGCGTGCACCCGGTTCAGGTAGACCCGGCAATGGGGCAGGCGGCGCAGGATCTTGCGGATCGGCTCGGCGATCTCGGCCGGCGAGAGCACGGCGGCCGCGACCTGGTATAGAAGCGGCTGGAACAGGTGGTAGTTGTTGCGGTCGAAAACCGCGATGTCGACCGGACTCTTGCGCAGCCCTTTGGCGGCTGCGATACCGGCGAAGCCGCCGCCGATGATGACCACGCGCGGGCGGCGGCGCGCGGACGCGGTCAAGGCAGCGGGGCGCGCTTGCGCCGGCGTAATCTCGTTGTCGCGTGCCGTGCTTGTATCCCGCGCCATGCCGGCCTCCTTTTTATGTAGACATATATAGTCATGTTTTATCGCGGCCTCAAGTCACGACGCGGGTTCAGGCTCGGTCACGGTTGTGGTATACTTGGTCGCGGGTTGGTGATCCGGCCTGTCGTGCCCGGGGGAATCGGTTGCGCATCCGTCGGACCTAGACGACGACCTCGATCGAGCGATTACCGCGAGCGCCTGAGCCGTTCAAGCGTCGTTGGGGTAGGGAGATTCAGCCATGGGTGCGGTGAAGGTACTTGGTCGCCTGATCGCGATTCGGATTGTCCTGGGCGCCGAGGCCACTCATGGCCGGACCTGGTACGTGGAGCGCGATGGCAGCGGCGATT